>OIFH01000113.1_pt1 | contig 12393 bp, 9 predicted proteins | sample 1581951 | NCBI WGS metagenome assembly OIFH01 (sample SAMN04414075, study PRJEB24778) | human gut metagenome | material: faecal | host: Homo sapiens | reverse complement strand
TTCTTTGAAGGTTACGCAACGCGCAGAAGGATAATGCAGTAGATAACTAACTAAATCGTAACCTATTACTATCAAGAGCAATTAACCTACGCTCATTTCCAATAAATTACACTCTTTTCGTAACTTCTTTTCTGCAAACTTACTGATATTTTGTGGTACGGGCAAATCAGTATCCGGTTATTACGATTCAGGTTGCGGATTGTATTCTGTAAAATATAAAAATAGCGCGAAATTGTTTTTTATAGAATACAATTATGTGAGGGTCGAAATAAACTTATCGAACTATTTTAGGCACGGAATTATACGGGTTATCACGGTTGCTTTCAATATTATCCGTGATTGTCCATGTAATCCGTGCCTAAAATAATACTTTGCTAAGAATCCTTTCTTATCTTCCGGTGCTTTCTATCATGCACCTTATTTTCTCGTTCAAGCTTTCTGCCTTCATCAGTTGTTCCAGTGTCAGGTGCATGCGCCAGCGCCAGTAGTGCCGCGGGTTGGCAGGAATATTGATGCGTTCTTCCTGCACGTTCGGGTTGCGCCATTTGCCGTCCATGGACATCCAGTCTTGCAGGGAGAGGATGCAGAGGATGGAGTTGCTATGGAGGTGATTGCGAACCACTTCTTCGCAGAGCTCCGGCGTGGCCGTTGCCGGTGCGGCACCGTAGTGCCCGAGCATGGTGTTGTAGTAACGCTGCGTCTGTTGGAAGTCTTCTTCCCACCAGCCGCGCAGGGTAGACATGTCGTGCGTGGAGATGGTGCAGACCGAACGGTATGGATACCAGTCTGTGTGGCCGAATTCTTGTTTCGGGTCTTTCGGCATACGTTGTATCTCCAGGGAAAGGATACGCAGGTCGTTCATCACCCATGCCACGCAATCGGGAATCATGCCTAAGTCCTCACCGCATACCAGCATGCGCGTGGACTGTGTCAGTTGCGGCAGTTTCTTCATGGCTTGCTGTCCCCAGAAGTCGTTGTGGCGGTGATAGTAGTACTGGTCATACAGCCGGTTGAAGGCAGCCTTTTCCCAATCGTTCAGTGCGCGGTAGATGTAGTCGTGCTGCACGCCGATGCGCGGATGGTATTCGTGCGGATTGTTGCGGTCGGGCACGAACAGCACATCGCTGATAAGGGCGTAAAGCCCGTCACGAATCCAGATGCTGTCATCGTCCGTTTTTCCGGCAAAGTAGGCTTCCACCTTGCGCTGGGTGTCGAACTCGGGACGCATGCGGTAAACCTCCCACGTGTCTGTCGGCTCTATGAAGGTCTGTTTCACATAGTCTGTATGCGGGCCGAAGATTTGTCCGAGGAAGTACTCATGGATATAGGGCTTCAGGAAGAAGTCTTCGCGGAATGCCAGCCCGTAGCTTTCTATCTCCTCGCGCGTCATGGGCAGGGCGGGGACGAATTGTCCCAACAGCCCGTGTACGGCGTGCATCGGTATCTCCCAAATGCGGAAGAAGCCGAGGATGTGGTCTATGCGGTAGGCATCGAAGTATTCTGCCATTTTGTGGAAACGTTTCATCCACCAGGCATAACCGTCTTTTTCCATGACATCCCAGTTGTAGGTGGGGAGGCCCCAGTTCTGTCCGTTCACGGAGAAGTCGTCGGGCGGTGCACCGGCTTGTCCGTTCAGGTTGAAGTAGTGGGACTCTTTCCAGGCTTCCACACTGTTGCGGCTGATTGCCGATGGGAATGTCGCCTTTCAGCACTACGCCGTTGGCGCGCGCATGCTCCGTGGCGGCAAGCAGTTGCCGGTGCAGGTTGAACTGGATGTAATAATAGATGGCTATGTGCGGATAGTCGGCAGAGTCCGGCCGGCACAATGTCTCTATCTCCTTGGCATCGTAGGTGGCATACTTGGGCCACTCGCGGAAATTCGGGGTCTTGTAGGCATCACGCAGGTAGCTGAAGACGGCATATGGCTGCAACCATTCCTTGTTGGCCTCGTAGAAATTACGGAATGCATCCGAGGCCAGCACCTTTTCCCCTTCCTGCTTGAAGATGAGGTGGAAGTATTCCCACTTTGTCTTGTTCACAGCTTCGTAGTCCACGGCGGGCAGGGCATTCAGTTCTTCTGGCGTTGTTGAATTCGGCCATCACCTTCTTGTCCTTCAAGCTGCCCAACTGCTTGAGGTCGGCGGTACATGGGATGGAGGCATAGATGGAGATGCTACTGTAAGGGTAGGAGTCTGGTCCAGGTATGCGTCATGGTAGTGTCGTTGATGGGCAGAATCTGCACCGCCTTCTGATTGGTGGCAACTGCCCAGTCAATCATGCGCTTCAAGTCGCCGAAATCGCCTACACCGAAGCTTTTCTCGGAGCGTAGGGAGAATACGGGTACGGCTACTCCGGAACCTTTCCATGCAGGAAGATTGAAGTATACATAACGGTCGCCGACAGCCAGCGTTTCGTTGGCGGCTATCTGCGGGTCGGCCATATAGCGGTTGGGATTGTTCTCCCAGGCCACGGCACGGCGCTCTTTCTTGTTGTAAAGGACGAATTTATACTCCAGCGGGAAGCTGATTTTACCGGCATCCACTTCTACCTGCCATTCGGGGAAGTCGATGTCGCTCATAAGGGCAGCTTTGTCCGGGTTCCAGTCACCCAGCGCCTTCTGGTTTCCGCAAAGTGCCAGGCAATGGTCACTGTCTATGCAGGGGGCGTACGCCTTTATCAGCAACCCCTTTTTGTAGCTTTTCGGGGCGGCACTGCGTTCGCGATGCGCCAGCAGGGATTCTGTGAAAGCGGATGTATAAAAATACTGCTGCTCGGGCAGATTCTTCCAACAATCTTCTATGCGGTAAACTTTCTTCGGATTGTCTGCAACGTGCAGGATGCGTGGCAGGCTGTTCCACTCTGTCCGTATGGTTCTGCCATCTCGATAGATGTGGTAACTGTATTCGACGCTTCCATTACCGGGAATCTGGATATCCACTTCCGCGGTCCAGTGAATGCCGTCTACAGTGTGCAGGGGGGTGGCTTTGTTGGGCTGGTTGTTGCCAAGTTCCGGGATGGAACCCAGGACTCTGACTTCTTCACCCCAGCTGGTGCGATACTCGATATTGAATATTAGTGTCATATTATATTAGATTTAGAAATAGCAATAGCTGCAATGATTATGCAAGTATAGAAATTATTCCTCATAATCATGCAGCTACCGTTATCTAAGTCATTTAAATTCCTATGCAAACGTTTGTGCTTGCCGTGGGATTATCCACAGCGAGAAGCTCCGCACGTCTTGCAGATGAGGCAACCTTCTTGGTAAACCAGTGTTTCGTTACCGCAGTTGGGGCATTTCTTGCCTTTGGCTTCCGTGCCGTCCTGGATGTATTTCTTCAGGGCGCGTTCCACACCGTTCTTCCAGGTGTTGATGTTTTCGCTGTCCAGTTGCAGTGAACCTACCAGCTTGATGACCTGCTCGATAGGCATGCGGTAGCGCAATACACCGGAAATCAGCTTGGCATAGTTCCAATACTCTTTGTTGAACTTCTCGGACAGACCCTCGATGGTGACTTTGTATCCGCGCTTGTTCTCGAACTGGAAGTCGTAACGCTTGTTTCCGTGCTCATCCACATTCTTGATGATGTGGCCTGACACCACATTCTTCGGCAGGATGATGCCTTCATCATCATCCAGCACACCGGTGAATATTTCGTAGGGATGATTGTCCAGCAAGCCGACGAATGCCACCCATTTCTCCTTGTTGTTCTGGAAGCGGACAACGTCTGCATCCAATATTCTGGGACGTGTTTCAACGACTGTAGGCGGTTTGCACGGGGGAAGCTCGGACTTCTTGTCGCTCTTGGTAGAGATGAGCACGCCGGAACGCGAACCGTCGCGGTAAACCGTACAGCCCTTGCAGCCGGATTTCCATGCTTCTACATACAGACGGTTCACGAGGTCTTCGTCTACGTCGTCGGCAGGTTGATGGTTACGCTGATAGAGTGGTCCACCCATTTTGGATACGTCCCTGCATCTTGACTTTCATCAGCCAGTCCACGTCGTTGGAGGTTGCTTTATAATAAGGTGATTTCTCTACCAGGGCATCCACTTCTTCCTGCGTGTAGCGTTTGGCGGGGTTGTATCCTTGTGCTTCCATCCAAGTCACGAACTTGGGGTGGAACACGATATATTCTTCAAAGGCATCTCCGGTTTCGTCGATGAAGTCCACATGGACGTTCGTATCGTTGGGATTCACTTTGCGGCGGCGCTTGTACACGGGCAGGAATACGGGCTCGATACCGGAGGTGGTTTGAGTCATCAGGCTGGTGGTGCCGGTCGGGGCGATGGTCAGACAGGCAATGTTGCGGCGTCCGTACTTCTTCATCTCCTCGTACATTTCCGGGTCAGCTTCACGCAGGCGGTTGATGAACGGGTTGTTCTTTTCGCGTTCTGTATCGTATACCTCGAATGCGCCGCGCTCTTTGGCCATTTCTATGGAGGAGCGATAGGCGTTGAGTGCCACCGTCTTGTGTACTTGCTCCGAGAATTCGGTTGCCTCTTCAGTGCCATAACGCAATCCCAGGGCGGCAAGCATGTCGCCTTCTGCCGTGATGCCTACACCGGTACGGCGGCCTTGGGCGCTTTTCTTGTAAATCTTCTGCCACAAAACGCGTTCTGTATGTTTCACGTCTTCACTTTCGGGGTCGGCATCTATCTTGCTCATGATGCGCTCTATCTTCTCCAGTTCAAGGTCGATGATATCGTCCATGATGCGTTGGGCCAAAGCTACATGCTTCTTGAATAGCTCAAAGTCAAAGTAGGCGTCCGGCTTGAACGGATTGACCACGTATGAGTAAAGGTTGATGGCGAGCAGACGGCAGGAGTCGTACGGGCACAGTGGAATTTCGCCGCATGGATTGGTGGATACGGTACGGTAGCCCAGGTCTGCATAGCAGTCGGGCACGGATTCCTTTAATATGGTATCCCAGAACAATACACCGGGTTCTGCCGATTTCCATGCATTGTGCACAATCTTTTTCCATAATGCGGATGCGTCAATGTCTTTTTGAAATGCCGGCTCTGTGGCGTCAATCGGATATTGCTGTGTATATGGTTTGCCTTCGATGGCGGCCTGCATGAAGTCGTCGGTCAGTTTTACGGAAACGTTGGCTCCGGTCACTTTGCCCTCAGTCATCTTGGCATCGATGAAGGCTTCCGAGTCGGGGTGTTTGATGGATACGCTGAGCATCAGTGCGCCGCGGCGTCCATCTTGAGCTACTTCGCGTGTAGAGTTTGAATAGCGTTCCATGAAGGGAACCAAGCCGGTGGAGGTCAGTGCTGAGTTCTTTACCGGTGAACCTTTCGGACGGATATGGGATAAGTCGTGTCCCACGCCGCCACGGCGTTTCATCAGCTGTACTTGTTCTTCGTCTATCTTGAAGATGGCACCATAAGAATCCGCTTCGCCGTCCACACCGATAACAAAGCAGTTGGACAGAGAGGCTACCTGATAGTTGTTTCCGATTCCGGTCATCGGGCTTCCTTGCGGAACAATGTACTTGAAGTGGTCGAGTAAGCCGAAAAGTTCCTCTGAACTTAATGGATTGGGGTACTTGGCCTCAATGCGGGCTACCTCATTGGCTATTCGCCAATGCATGTCTTCCGGAGACTTTTCGTAAATATTTCCGAAAGAATCTTTGACTGCATATTTGTTTACCCAAACTCTGGCAGCCAACTCGTCGCCTTGGAAGTATTTTAAAGATTCTCCGTAGGCTTCGTCATAAGAATAATTTTTCTTTTCCACAATGTTGTATCTCTTAGGATTAGTTACAAATAAGTAAAGTTGTAGAAGTCGTACTTATCGTTAACAAATGCATTTGCAAAGCTATGAATGTTTTTCAACTTGGCAAAATTAAAATGAATGTTTTTATCAACCGATGTATAGTTTTCTATTGATTGCTATTAATTTATTGGTTTATAATGTTTTAATGATTTGAGTAAACGAATAAGTTTTCCAAAATGGAATTTATTAACAACTTGTTGGGCTGAAAGGTTCTCGGTTTAGTCGAACATAAGGTTACTTTTATCTGCTCGTAGAGATAATAATTGTTCATTTCTTGTTGAAAAGATGTATTTTATTCCGGATATATGATGATAAAAAAAAGTGTGAACTCTTGAATGAATTGTTCGTGGATTACATTATCTTTGCAAAAAAAAGAAAGAATGGAAAGCTTGAAACAAAAGGAGAACAATCCGAAAATACCAGCAGAAGGATATTTCTGCTGATTTGTTAAATGATTTGCTTGAAACCTCTTTCCGGGCTTCTACAGTCGGGAACATGCAGGTTTATAGTGTGATTGTGACGCGTGATGCAGAGCGTAAAGCCAAACTGGCGCCTGCACATTTCAATCAGCCGATGGTTCGGACGGCGCCGGTAGTGCTTACTTTCTGCATAGATTTGCGCCGCTTCAGCAAGTGGTGTGAGCAACGTAAGGCTGAGCCGGGATACAACAACTTTGAGTGGTTTGTGACGGGGGCTGTCGATACCTTGCTGGTGGCACAGACTTTTTGTGTGGCTGCCGAGGAGAAGGGGTTGGGCATTTGCTATCTGGGAACTACCACTTACAACCCTCAGATGATTGTCGAAGCGTTGGAGTTGCCGGAATTGGTGTTTCCCATCACGACAGTCACAGTGGGATGGCCTGCCGAACAGCCGGAACAAGTGGACCGTTTGCCGCTGGAGGCCATTGTACACGAAGAGGTTTATCATGATTATACTCCTCAGGACATTGACCGGTTGTATGCCTATAAAGAATCGCTTCCTGAGAACAAGCAGTTCATCTTGGAGAACAATAAGGAAACGCTGGCGCAGGTCTTTACAGATGTGCGTTATACGAAGAAAGACAGTGAGGCAATGTCGGAGAATCTTTGGAAGATAATGAAAAAGCATGGGAATTTTGAAATTAAGGATTAGGGATAGGGATAAGGGTTAAGCTAATGCATACTTAGCTGCATTTAATCCCTTATCCTTTATTCTTATCCTTTTTTCAGTGCGGCTTGAATCTCGTCGATTTCCGCACGGAATGATTTGTCCACCTCTTTCAGTTCTTTGATGGTTTTACATGCATGCAATACGGTGGCATGGTCTTTATGTCCAATTAGCGCACCGATTTTTGCAGTAGAGAAGTCTGTATGGTTTTTGGCTAAATACATGGCTATTTGTCGTGCTTGCACCACTTCCCGCTTTCTGGATTTTGTGTGGATGGTGGCAGTTTCCAATCCGAAGTGCTTGCATACGGTGTTGATGATTTCATCGACAGTCACTGCCTTGCTTTCGCTGTTCACTACCTTGCGGACGATACGTTGCGTCAGTTCCAGGTCTATTTCTTTATTGTATATGGTGGAATGCGCCATAATGGAAATGACGATGCCCTCCAGGTCACGTACACTGTCGCCCACGTTCTCTGCAATATAGTCAATCACTTCCTGGGGGAACTGCAGGCCGTCACGGTGTATCTTGTTGCGCAGAATGTTCTTGCGGAGTTCTACGGTAGGTTTCTCCAGCTCAGCCACCATTCCCCATTTAAAACGTGTAATCAGACGCTCTTCCATGCCCTGCAGCAATACCGGTGCACGGTCGGAAGTGAGGATGAGCTGCTTGCCGTTCTGATGCAGATGGTTGAAGATATGGAAGAATGTATTCTGCGTTTTGGTCACGCCGGCAAATTCCTGAATATCATCAATGATTAGAATATCAATGGTCTGGTAGAAGTTGATGAAGTCGTTAGTCGTATTGTTACGTACGGAATCGGTGTATTGCACTTGGAATAGGTGTGCAGATACATACAATACCCTTTTCTCCGGGTATAGTTCCTTGATTTTGGTTCCGATAGCATTGGCAAGATGGGTTTTGCCTACACCTGATGCTCCGTATAGGAACAGCGGATTGAAGATTGTTTTAGCCGGATTGAGAGCGACAGCTTCTGCAACGCTGCGCGACAGCTTGTTGCTGTAACCTTCGATGAAGGTTTCAAAGTTGTATTCTGGATTAAGGTGCGGGTCAAGTTCGGGGACGGGAATCTGCGGAATCCTTTTGTCCATCACTTGTTTTTGCGGTATGATGGTACGCTGTGTAGACTCCAGGTCGACGGTTTTCCGCGAGCTCTTGTCCACCATTACGTTATACATCAATTTAGTTCCCTCACCAATGACCTTATAGAGAGTCTTGCGCAACAAATCAACAAATTTGTCCTCCAAAAACTCATAGAAGAACTGGCTGGGCACTTGTACGACCAGCGTTTTGTCTTCATATTTTAAAGGTATGATGGGAAGAAACCATGTTTTGTATGTCTGCTCCGGAACATTGTCTCTGATGATTTCAAGACAGCGGTTCCACAGCCCGACATGATCTATTTCACTCATAACGGCTATAAATACATTTATTAATTAAGCATAACTTCTACGATTGCAAAATTGGCAATCTTATTCGAGAAAAACAAATCCTTTTTTTCTTGCGTTTTTAGGGAAAGTAATAAGCTCTTTACTTTCAGCTACTTATCGGTTACTATGAGTATACTCCTTATATAAGGTGTGTTGCATTTATCTAATACTTTGTCATATAGTGGTTTATGTAGCTTTGCGTCTCTTGTTTTCTTTCTGTGCCCAGAGCAGGAAAAAGCCCTTTTTCGCTCCTTGTATAGAGCAAATGAGGGCTTTCCTTTTAATTCCTTTATAGACTTATTATTTAGACAAAATCTATATAACGTCCATCTTTTACTTATCTTTCTTGCCGAATAGGGAGAAATGGACGTATCGTTTCGGATGCGATTTCAAGTCTTCCAATAAAACTTGCTGCGTTGGCAGTGGTGGCGTTCAGATTATTATATAGAGAAGGGTCGTTTAGCAAAAAGTCCGACGGTATTGTCTTTCTGGTTCAATTTGTCTGTAATCATTTTTACATTGTTCAAAGTTGCGTCTACCTTTTGCATGGCGGCAGCATAATCTATCTCCTTTAAGTTGTTGGAAATGAGTGCAAAGTTGTCTCCAATGGTATTGAGCTTGCCGGTCAGTTGTGGAATATCATCCTTCATTAGAGTTTGCAACTGGCGGCTTGTGACGGCCATACTTGCTGTTAAATCTTGTACGTTATGCAAGGTTGCAGGGATGGCGGGGTCGGCTAGTATGACATTTAAGGATGCGAGGATGGAATCCAGCTTGGGCAGCATCTTCTCTACTTGCGGCATCATGGTGGCAACTTTTTCCATCATTCCGTTGTTCAGCACGCCGGGGATTGTGTCTCCAATCTGGTATTTCTCCCGTGGGTTATTGGCAAGCAGCAGGTTCATCTTTACGCCGCCAAGCATTTCGGCTGCCAGTTCTGCCGTACTTCCTTTGGGAATGCGCAGCTCTGGGTCAACATCTATTTCGGCAACGACTTTGCCCGGTTGGGTATAGTCGTAGTACAAGTCGCGGACAATACCCACGCGGAAGCCGTCGGCAAAGACCGGGCTGGATTTTGTCAGCCCATTGACATTCTGGAATTTCACGTAGAAATAGCTGGAGGGCTTGAACATATTTATCCCTTTCAGGTAGTTGATGCCGTATACCAATATGCAAAGTGCAGCTATGCCTGCTATTCCTATTCTAACTTCTTTTGTAATATACTTCATGATGTATCTTTTGTTATTTATTTCTGTTCTTTTTAAATTCGCTGATGGCTGTGTTGACGTTTATCTTTTCTCCATTCTTGAACGCAATGATGAATGCGTCCTTGAATTTGTCCGTAATGCTACGTTTGCTGCGCAGCACCTTGTTGTAATCGGGTGATGCGCCGTACGTATATTTGTAGATTCCGCCTTCTTTATAATAATCCACGTCTTTCAGTCCTTTCAGTCTTTTGTCATTCTTGGCCAGAGGACGTGAAGAAGTGAGTATCTGTATCTTAAACACGATGCCGCTCTGTTCTGTTTGGGAAACGGCTGCATTTTCTGACCTTTGCGGGCGTTGGGCAGCTTGGTTACTCTCCGCTTGAGGTGCATTTTTCTTTTCCGGTGTCGCTGTAGCTGCGTTGCCTTCTTCTTGAACGGGCTCGGGTACATCCTCCGGAAGAATGGTATTGCTGCTTCCGTTCAACCGGATTTCCTGCTCGCGCTTATAGGTGAGGAAAGCGCGGAAGATACCGTTGGCAAGTGAGGTGGTTCCTGCTTCAGTGTTCAGGTACCGTTCCTCTTCCGGTGTGGAGATGAATCCGAGTTCCACCAGTATGCTTGGCATGGCACTGGCCTTCAATACCAGAAAACCTGCCTGGTGCACGCCCCGATCTGTACGTTTGCAGGTTTGGCGGAAATGCTTTTGTACGAGGGAGGCGAGGTGCACACTCTGTGACATGTATTTGTCTTGCATGAATTCGAAGATGATGTAGGACTCTGCCGAGTTGGGATTGAAGCCGGCATACCGCGTCTTGTAGTCGCTTTCGTAGAGGATAACGGCATTTTCGCGCTTGGCTACTTCCAGATTGGCATCCGATTTTGCCAGACCCAGTGTCCAGGTGGAGGCTCCTTTGGCCGTCCGGTTTTTGGCCAGGGCATTGGTATGTATGGAGATGAACAAATCAGCTTTGGCGTTATTGGCAATTTCAGCGCGCCGGTCCAGGGGGATGAATATGTCCCGGTCCCGCGTATAGATAACTTTTACATCAGGGCAGTTCTTCTTGATTTGTTTGCCAAGTTTGAGTGCTACATTCAGGTTGATATTCTTCTCTTTGGAAATTTTTCCCACTGCACCCGGGTCGTGTCCACCGTGTCCGGGGTCTATAACGACAACAAAGTCTTTCGCTTCAGCGCTGCCACTGCAAAAGGGGGAGATAAGCAGCCCTAAGCATATACTTATATATAATATGTATCGTCTGTATAGTTTCATATAATTGTAGCAAAGACAATGCTTCCTTTTCGCTTGGCAAATGTAGTGGAAATTTATAGAAAACTAATGGATTATGTTCAGTTTTATTGTTCTTCTTCTCATTTTTAGTGTAATTAATGTCTGTGTTTGAGTAATTAGTGGCTCAATGTATTGATAATATGCGTAACTTTGCGGCAGATAATTAAAATAGCAAATCAAGTATGCTGGTTCGTTTTATAAAGAACTGGACGTTGCCTTTGGCAATGCTTGCCGGTACTTTGGGATATTTCTTTTTTGCAGACATTCCTTTTGTGGAGCCTGCCAAACCTTATGTGAATGGGTTAGTGGCTTTCCTGACTCCGCTTTTGATTTTTTCCCAACTTCTGCTCACTTTCTGCAAGGTGGAGGTGCATGAACTGAAACCCAAATCGTGGCATGGATGGTTACTGCTGTTCCAGACGGTTTCTTGCTTGATTGTTGCGGTATTGTTGGTGTGTTGCCCTATGGAGGAGGTCTACCGGGAAGTGTTTGAAGGTGCAATGGTCTGCCTCATTTGTCCCACTGCAACCGCTGCGGCTGTCATTACCGGTAAACTGGGTGGAAGCGCATCCACCTGACGACCTATACGTTGTTGTCCAATCTTCTGGCAGCTGTGGCTGTTCCTTTGGTTTTCCCGTTGGTGGAGCCTCATGCTGACATTACTTTTTTTTGTTGCATTCCTGAAAATTCTGAGTAAAGTCTTTCCATTGCTGCTTTGTCCTTTCTTGCTGGCATGGTTTCTGCGTGCGTTTGTGCCGAAGGTGCATCATTTTCTGTTGGGTTTCCATGATGCAGCCTTCTATTTGTGGGCGGTAGCTCTTGCCATTGTCTCAGGGCAGACGGTACGTTCATTGGTCAATAGTGATGCACCGGTATTTGTTGAACTGCTGATAGCCTGGCGGGACTGATAACCTGCTGTATACAATTCTATTTGGGAAAGAGAATCGGCGGTCATTATGGTGAGCGCATCAGTGGAGGGCAGGCGCTGGTGCAAAAGAATACGGTGCTTGCCATCTGGATGGCATATACTTATCTTAATCCGTTATCTTCCGTCGGTCCGGGATCGTATGTGCTGTGGCAGAATATTATCAATAGTTGGCAGTTGTGGAAAAAGAGAAGAATGAATTAATAAATTAAATATAAGTAATTGATTTATATATGTTTGCTGTTTGTGTGTGTTATTTCCTTTGTTTTCCTTGTTTTCTTGCTTTAGCCTATAAATTCCTTTATTTTGTTACCGGTTTGTTACTCAAATGCTATTGAGTAACAAAAATAATATCTATATTTGCCATCGGTAACAAAATAAAAACATAAGTATGGCGAAGAAGAAACAAGAGGTCAAAATTGAAAGAACCTGTAAGAATCAGATTTAAGCAGCTTGCCAATGGTAATCAATCCATCTATTTGGATTATTACACCGGTGATGTGATTAGAAAAGAAAATTATGTTGGCGGTAAACGGCAATATGAATTTTGAAGTTGTATCTAATCCCCGAAAAGACAAGAGAGGATA
>OIFH01000112.1_pt1 | contig 12402 bp, 9 predicted proteins | sample 1581951 | NCBI WGS metagenome assembly OIFH01 (sample SAMN04414075, study PRJEB24778) | human gut metagenome | material: faecal | host: Homo sapiens | reverse complement strand
CAACGAAAAACAGGAGAAAACTTTAAAGAGAATGATGGCTTATCAGAAGAAAGCCGAGCAGATGGTCAGTAGAAAAAGAATGAACCATCACATGATCAGAAAGGGGTAAAAGCGTATGATGAACAGAAAAGAATTTTATGAATATGTCAAAGACAATGTAAAGGAGTATCTGCCAGAGTCTTATAAGGACGCAGAAATCAAACTGCAGGAAGTAGAAAAAAACAACGGGTTGAAGTTGACAGGTATTACGATTCCAAACGGAGATCAGAGAATCGTACCGACAGTCTATCTGGATTCCCTCTACCAGGAATATATCCATGGAAAAGATGTAGACTCTTGTGTTGGCGATGTGGCTGATATGCGTATTGAGGCACAGGGAAAAGCAGAATTTTTTGATATGGGAGTTCCGGATATTCTGGATTATGAAAAGATGAAAAATAAGTTACAGGTAAGAATTTGTGATAAGGAATGGAATACCGATCGTCTTGCAGATAAAGTAGTCACAGAACACGGAGATTTTGCAGCTTATTATGCAGTAAACCTGGAGGAAAATGGAGAGGGAATCAGCAGTATTCCAGTAACTGTTTCTCTGATGAATGAATGGGGAGTATCTGTCGAACAGATTCAGGCAGATGCGATGATGGCAGATAAGAACAGAGGTGTGCAACTGGTGGATATGACACAGATTGTCGAATCCATGATTTTTGGAGGAACACCAAAGAATCTTTTGAATGAAAAACTGGATATGGAAACTGTGGAGAATCCAATGTTCTGCCTTACCAATGAATCTAAGATGAATGGGGCTTCCCTGTTACTGCAGGAAGATATTCGAAAACAGATTGGGGAATGTTTGGGAAGTGATTACTTTGTCATCCCATCTTCCGTTCATGAAGTGTTGATTCTCCCTGATAACGGAATTTTTCAGGTTCCAGAATTAAATGCGATGGTACAGGAAGTCAATGAGACACAGGTGGAAAGGCAGGAACAGCTTTCTGATAAGGTTCAGTTCTGTGACAAAAAGACCGCAGTAATGGAAAATGCTGAGCGCAGGGAAGCTCGTTTGGAGAAAGAAAAAGCAGCCGAAAAAGACGGAAAGTAAAAGGTGGAATCCATGGAAGACTGGAGAAAGCTAAGGCAGAAATCAAGGCAAAAGAGGCAGACAAAGTGCCAAAGAATAAGTCGAAAGATCTTGCCGCAGCATTATAAAGAGAAGTAACGATGATTTTAAGGGGACTGTGCCAAGCAGTCCCTGATTTTATGAAAAGGAGTAGCACATGGCAAATAAATTATATGCAATGGAACAGCTGACGGAAGAGGTGGCAAAAGATGTAGCTGCCAGTCCGCAGGAATGGATGCGGTTCCTTGACATTGCATCCAAACTGTATAAGTATACTTTTCCAGAACAGCTTTAATTTATGCACAGCGACCGGAAGCAACTGCCGTAGCATCCATGGAAATCTGGAATCAGAAGATGTACCGCTGGATCAAAAAGGGATCCAAGGGGATTGCCTTGATTAGACAATACTTCCGGACCAAAAACAAAACTTCGGTATGTATTTGATGTGCAGGACACTTATAAAGTGCGGAATCTGGGAAAAGATCCACAGTTATGGAATCTTCCGGTGGAAGGTGAACAACTGGTTGCAGATTATCTGCAGGAGCAGTTATCACTGGAAGATACAGAAGGAGGGCTTGCTGAAAGTCTGCATCAGGCAGCGAAGGAGAGTATGCAGGAATGGCTTCCAGATGCATTGGAAGAACTGAGACTGGATGTGACAGGGACATTTTTGGAAGAACTGGACGAACAGAATCAGGAAGTAGAATTCCGGGAACTGATGACCAATAGTGTCTGGTATGTATTACTAAACAGGTGTGGACTGGATGTACAGGAATATCTGGATGCAGAGGATTTTCGGCATATTACGGACTTCAATCAGCTGAAAGTATTAGGACATCTGGGAAGTGCAGTCAACGAGATCAGCAGACCAGTTCTGATGCAGATTGGACGATATGTTCTGAATGATCTGGAAAATGACCTGAAAACGGTTGCAAAAGAAAAAGGAGTAGCTTATAATGAATTTAACACATTAATTCGTGAAAGTAACACAGATAACACAGAAGATAGAGAAGAAAAAAAGGAGGAAACAGACTATGAGAGAGATCAGTTACAGCCAGAACGGAGAGTATCAGATTCCAGATATCAGCCTGGAAGAGACGAGAGGAACCATCGGCAAGTACGGAATGATGCGGAAAGAGTATCTGAGAAATCACAAGGTAGCCAGGTTCAACATTCTGACACTGCAGAACCGTCTGGACAGTCATCTGATGGAGATCGACAGCCAGGCAAGACAGAGAGTAGACGACCTGATGAACGAACTTCTGGAGAAAGATCCGGCACCGGACAAAATGGCAGACGGGATGGCATGGACCAGACACATGAACCAGATCAAGGCACAGGCAGAGGAGCTGGTGATTCAGGAGATTATTTACAGTTAAGTCTGTTCCCAACAGAAGAGGAACAGTTAGGAGAAATAAGGAAAGCGGCAGCTGCATTGGAACAGCCAGCCGCTTTTCTTATTTCCGATGAAGTGGTAAATGATATTCTCCGCACGGGAAGCGGACAGAAAAATACACTGTTTCATATTACAGCAAGACTGATTGAAGGTCTGGATAATGAAGAAATGCGGAGTTTTCTGAAAGATGAATATGGAACTGGTGGCAAAGGATTTACCATAGATGGTCAGAAAATCAGTATCTGGTATGACAATGATGGTATCCGTATCCGGCGAGGGGACTCTGCCAGAAGAAACTTTGACCGCATGGTTACGTGGGAAGAAGCAGCGAACAGAATTCGGGATATGTATGAGGATGGAAATTACGTGGATAATTTGATTTCCAATAATGCCATTGAACAGGAGCAGGAAGAAATGACCAATCTTCTTGCACTTCATTTTCGGGATACTTGCAGAAACTGGGAAAAGAAACAATCATATTCAGACTGGCAGGATGTAGTGAGTGGAGCATGGACAGATCAAGAGGAAGCAGATGCGATTGTCTATCGTTTTGAATGGCTGCAGAAATATATGGATGAGAATCCGGGAGATTATCACCGCTGGGAGATTCAGCATAATCCGGAATATTTCCAACGCTTTCAGGATCTTCAGAGGGAGCGTTCCTGGGTAGACCAGAAATTTACGGTCGAACGTCCGGCACTATCCTTTATCACACAGGATGAAATTGACGCAGTGTTAAGAAGAGGCGGCATTACTGCAGGAGGACGTAACCGAATCTATGAGTATTTCATGGAACATCATGATATGAAAGATGCAGCTGAGTTCCTGAAAAATGAGTATGGAACAGGTGGTTCCTCACCCGGAATACCAGGAGCAGATGCTTCCGACGCATCCCATGATGCAAAAGGATTAAAACTTGCAAAAGGGAAAATTGGCAGTCCAGAGGTAGAAGTTTTATTAAAGTGGAACAAGGTTGCAGAACGTGTTCGCCAGTTAATCCGCACAGATGATTATTTGTCATCGGAGGAAATGGAAAAGTACGAAGAGCGACAGGAAGCACAAAAACTGGCAGACTTGGAAGAAGCACAGCAGATGTTAGGAGAACAACAGGAGCAGGATACTTTAACCGCTGAAGATATAACTGATTTGCAATTAGTTGATTCAGAATATATGTCTGGTACCAGAACAACAATTCATGATTTTGATTGCGAAGTAAGGGAGAAGAGAATCAACTTCAATACAACATTAGAATATCATGATGATGGAGAAGGTTTCACGATTCATACGGAAAAAGATGATATTTGGAATCGAATGTCAACACAAGAATTGGAACGTCTGGATGTAAAACTTGGACAAGAAGTACTTTATTATCATTATCAACAACAAACAGTAAATGCGGATACCCTAGATAAATTACGGGAAATCAGGGAAGAAATAATGGAGGAAGAGTCCTCGTATTTCACTGCTATTTCTAATCGTGTGTGGACAGATTATGATAAAAAAGAAAAAGAATTATCTGGAGAAGTTGAGGTATCGGAAGAAAAAGAATCTTTGGAAGAGATTAACGGAATATCAGAACCGATTCCAGCAACGAACTTCCGCATCACAGATGATGAGCTTGGGCAGGGGACAGCAAAAGAAAAGTTCCGTGCCAATATCATGGCTATCCAGCTGTTAAAGAAATGTGAGGATGAGAACCGTAATGCGACACCAGAGGAACAGGAAATCTTATCCCGATACGTTGGCTGGGGAGGTCTTGCAGATGCATTTGATGAAACAAAAGCTGCATGGGAGACAGAATATCTGGAATTAAAGACGGTTCTTACACCAGAGGAATATGCGGCAGCCAGAGCTTCCACCTTAAATGCTCATTATACACAGCCGATTGTGATTGACAGTATGTATCAGGTGTTGGAGAATCTGGGATTTACAAAGGGAAATATCCTGGAGCCATCTATGGGAGTCGGGAACTTTTTTGGAATGCTTCCGGAGAATCTAAACCAGTCCAAACTTTATGGTGTGGAATTGGACAGCATCAGCGGCAGAATTGCAAAGCTGCTCTATCCTGATGCCAATATTCAGATCAAAGGTTTTGAGAAGACAGATTATCCCAATGATTTCTTTGACGTGACAATCGGAAATGTGCCATTTGGTGCATACAAGGTCAATGACCGTCAGTATGATCGCTACAATTTCATGATCCATGATTACTTTCTCGCCAGACGATAGATCAGTTACGTCCAGGTGGTGTGGCGGCACTGATCACAACAAGGGAACTATGGATAAGGCGTCACCGGAAGTCCGGAAATATCTGGCAGAGCGGGCAGATCTGTTGGGAGCAATCCGACTGCCCAACACAGCTTTTAAGGCAAATGCAGGAACAGAAGTCAGTGCTGATATTTTGTTTTTCCAGAAGCGTGACAGCATGACAAAAGAGATGCCGGAGTGGGTGAATCTTGGAAGTGATACCAATGGAATTACAGTCAACCAGTATTTTGCAGACCATCCTGAAATGATTCTGGGTGAGATGAAAGAAGTATCGGGTCCATATGGTATGGAAACAACCTGTATGCCGATAGAAGGTGCTGACCTTGAACTCCAGCTTGCAGAAGCGGTCAAGAACATTCATGGAAGCATGGTATCGGCAGTAGATGTGGAAACAGAACTGGATGAGATGCCAGAGAGTATTCCGGCAGATCCGAATGTCAGAAATTACAGCTATACGGTGGTAGATGATCAGGTATATTACCGTGTCAACTCTTTGATGAATCAGGTGAAAATGCCTGCCGCCACTGCAGAACGTGTGAAAGGCATGGTTGCAATCCGTGATACTGTTCGTGAATTGATCGCCATGCAGATGGAGGAATTTGTAGCAGACGAAGAAATCCAGAAACAGCAGGAGAAACTGAATCAGGTATATGATACCTACACAGCAAAGTATGGAGTCATTGGAAGTAATGCTAACAAACGTGCATTTTCTGATGACTCTTCTTATTGTCTGCTGTGTTCACTGGAAGACTTGAATGAAGATGGAACGCTGAAACGAAAAGCGGACATGTTTACTAAGCGAACCATTAAAAAGGCGGTCGCTGTGACAAGCGTTGAGACAGCCACAGAAGCACTTGCATTGTCTCTTAACGAAAGGGCAAAGGTAGACCTTCCTTATATGGCAAAGCTGACTGGAAAGACCGAAGAGAAAATCACAGAAGAACTGGTTGGAGTTATCTTTAAGAATCCACTGACAGACCAGTGGGAAAGCGGAGATGAATATCTGTCCGGAAATGTCAGGGATAAATTAAATACTGCGAGAACCTTTGCAGAGAATCGTCCGGAATTTACACCGAATGTCCGTGCATTAGAGGCAGTTCAGCCGAGAAATCTGGAAGCGTCTGAGATTGAGGTGCGTGTTGGAGCTACATGGATTGAGCCTTCGGATTATCAGGCTTTTATGGTGGAACTGCTTCATACCCCGTGGTATCTTGCACAGAAGGAAATACAGGTAAAATACTCTGAGGTCAATGGTGAATGGCGTATTACTGGAAAAAATGCAGATAGTCCAAGGAATGCGTTTGCCTATGCAACGTATGGAACTGAGAGAGCAAATGCCTATAAGATTCTGGAAGATACCCTGAACCTGAAAGATGTCCGCATTTATGATAAGAGTGTCAATGAGAATGGTGATGAAATCCGTGTCCTCAATAAGAAAGAAACCATGCTGGCATCACAGAAGCAGGATGCCATGAAAGCAGCATTTAAGGATTGGATTTTTAAAGATCAGCAGAGGCGTGAAAGACTGGTAAAAGTTTACAATGAACGATTTAACAGTATCCGTCCCCGTGAATATGATGGCAGTCATTTGACTTTCCCAGGAATGAATCCGGAAATAGAGCTTCGCCCGCATCAGAAAAATGCTGTTGCACATCAGCTTTACGGAGAGAATGTGCTTCTGGCTCATGTAGTAGGAGCTGGGAAGACTTACGAGATGGTAGCGGCTGCAATGGAGAGCAAACGTCTGGGATTATCACAGAAGAATTTATTTGTCGTGCCGAATCATCTGACAGAGCAGTGGGGAGCAGAATTCCTGCAGTTATATCCGGGAGCCAATATCCTGGTAGCAACCAAGAAAGATTTTGAACCGGCGAACCGGAAAAAGTTCTGTGCCAGAATCGCTATGGGAAATTACGATGCTATTATTATTGGTCATTCCCAGTTTGAGCGTATACCAATCTCTGATGAGAGGCAGGAGCTATGCTGCGGAAGCAGATTGATGATCTGGAAATGGCGATTCAGAGTGCAAGGTATGAACAGGATGGCGGACGTTATACCGTCAAACAGATTGAAAAAACCAGAAAGACACTGCAGACAAGGCTGGAAAAGCTGAATCAGAAAGAAAAAAAAGATCAGGTAGTTACGTTTGAAGAACTGGGAGTAGATCACTTGTATGTAGATGAAGCACACAGCTATAAAAATGCGTTTCTCTATACAAAAATGAGGAATGTAGCCGGGATTGCACAGAACGAAGCACAGAAGTCGGCAGATATGTTCAATAAATGTCAGTATCTGGATGAGATTACTGGAGGAAAAGGCATTACTTTTGCCACGGGCACACCAATCAGCAATAGTATGACGGAATTATATGTTATGCAGCGATATCTGCAGAACAGTAAATTACAAAATATGGGACTTGGACTGTTTGATTCCTGGGCTTCCACTTTTGGAGAAGTTGTCACGAGCATCGAACTTGCTCCCGAAGGAACAGGATATCGTGCAAAGTCCAGATTTGCACGGTTTTATAATATTCCGGAACTGATGAATATGTTCAAGGAGATTGCAGATATCAAGACTTCCGATCAGTTAAAGCTTCCTGTGCCGGAAGCGGAATATGAAACAGTGGTGCTGAAACCAACGGAACAACAGAAAGAAATCGTAGAAAGTCTGGGAGAACGTGCAGAAGTTGTCAGAAACGGCGGGGTAGATGCCTCGGTCGATAATATGCTAAAAATCACCAATGACGGAAGGAAGTTAGCATTGGATCAGCGTTTGGTGAATGAATTATTGCCAGATAATCCAGAAAGTAAAATATCAGTTTGTGCAGAGAAAAGCTATGAAATATGGAAAGATACAGCAGCACAGAAATCCGCACAGTTGATTTTCTGTGATTTGAGTACACCGAAAGGCGATGGCAGTTTTAATGTTATGATGACTTGAAGCAGAAACTGATAGAGAAGGTGTACCGGAAAAAGAGATTGCGTTTATTCATGATGCAAATACAGAAGCAAAAAAGACGGAGCTGTTTGGAAAAGTGAAATCCGGGCAGGTTCGTTTTTTGATTGGCTCAACAGCAAAAATGGGTGCGGGAACTAATGTGCAGGATCGTCTGATTGCCCTGCATCATCTAGATATTGGCTGGAAACCATCTGACTTGGAACAGAGGGAAGGACGTATTATCCGTCAGGGAAACCATAATAAAAAGGTTCATATCTTCCGGTATGTAACAGAATCCACATTCGACAGTTATATGTGGCAGTTAATCGAGAACAAGCAGAAATTCATCTCCCAGATTATGACGAGCAAAGCACCGGTCAGAAGCTGCGAAGATGTGGACGAAGCGGCACTGTCCTATGCAGAGGTCAAAGCACTGGCAACCGGAAATCCAGCAGTAAAAGAGAAGATGGCATTGGATGTGGATGTGGCGAAATTAAAGCTTTTAAAAGCGAACCACATGAATAACCAATACCGACTGGAAGATGATATTGCAAGGAATTTCCCGCAACAGATTGCAAAACTGATAGAGATCATTGACAGCTACAAGGCAGACATCGCTCATTTTTCTGAGCATAAAATCACAGATCCAGAGCAGTTTTCTATGAAAATCAGTGGCAAAGTGTTCACAGAAAAGAAAGAGGCAGGTATGGCACTTCTGGCGGTCTGCCAAGACATTAAGTCTGTAGATGCAGCTATGGACATTGGAAGTTATCAGGGATTTAACATGAGAATCCAATTCGACAGCTGGAGAAAAGAGTTTATCCTGTCTGTAAAGCATGAATCGGTAGCTAAAGTTCGGTTGGGAGCCGATGCTCTAGGAAATATCACTCGTATCAACAACCTTTTGGAAAGCTATCCGGAGAAACTGGCAGAAGCAGAACAACGGCTGGAAACGGTTCAGGAGCAGATGACAAATGCCAAAGAGGAAGTCGGGAAGCCATTTCCAAAAGAAGAGGAACTGAGCCAAAAACTGGAGCGGCTGTCAGAATTAAATGCACTTCTCAATATGGATGAGCGGGAAGATACAGAAACAGAGCAGTCGGAATCAAAAGAGAAAGAAGAAAGACCGGCACGAGGTTCTATTCATGAGAAACTGCAGATTTATAAAGAAAAGAGTCAGCGGGAAAGTGAAACTGGCAAGGAAACCAGAAAACGGGACTTCGGTCTGGAATAAATAAACAGGAAAGATGGCATAATTTGGTAGAAGAAGGTTCTGCCGGTTATGCCTTTTTTTAGAACACAGGAGGAATTTATATGGCGAGAAATATGATAACAGGAAAAGAAAACGCAGAAAATGCAGGAATTTACGCAGGAACAGATAGACCGTGCAGAACACATGGGAATAGCGCTTCCAGTAGATGTAAAAGAACAGATTTTTGAATATGCAAATCTGATTGGCGAGGAAGAGAAAGTAAGGACGTTGGTAAGAAATCTGACAGATGCAATCAATCAGGCAGATGAAGATAAAGTAGAGGAACTTCTGGATGATGCAAAATGGATATTCAGGACCTACCAGATCCAACCATAGGCAAGCTGGAATTACGTGATTATGGATATACAGCAGAAGACATGGTGCCGCTTAGAAAAGAAGCAGCTTTGGATTATCACAGAATGGGTTCTAAAATTTATTGCCTGGGCAGCGATGGTGACAAGGGAGAAGAGTATGCAAGTAAAGAAATGATACAGGCGCATGAAGGTCTGTTTGGCATGGAATTACAGATGTGGGAACGGATAAGGGATCAGGATCTGGATTATGCCGATGAAGATTTTGGAGCATTTCAGGAGCCTATGAGTGTCATTGAGCAGGAAGAAGCACTGAAATTATACGATGCCGGAGCAGATATCTATCTGATCACTAATTTTTCATCACCAATCTATGTCACGGAACGCAAGGAAATCGAACGAGGACCGGAGCATTATCAGATGTCCATGGCAGAACGGGAGCGTTTCCGTAACCTGGAATGGGAAATGCAGAAATATCCGCAGATTCAGTCTTTGAAAGAGGCAAACCTGTTGTTAGGAACAAGGCGAACCTTTGGTATTTATCAGATCAAAGATGATTTAACGGGCGAAAATTATGCATTTATGAATATGAGTTTTATTGAAAGTCATGGTATGCAGATAAAAAAAGAAGATTATAAGCTGGTCTATGTTGGAGAATTACTGGGAAATACGTCACTGGATGATATTTTTGAAAGGTTCAACATTGATAGACCGAAAGACTTCCGTGGGCATTCCCTGTCTGTCAGTGATATCGTTGTTTTGAATGATGGGGAAAAAGTAACAGCTCATTTTGTAGACAGTATCAGTTTTGAACAGCTGGATTCTTTCTTGAATCTGGAAGAACAGATTCTTAGTGAACTGGCATATGAGGTAGGAGAACGGTATTTTGCTATTCAGAGGACAGAAGAAGGATACGATTATTCCTTTTACGATGAAGATTTCCGTCTGATGGATGGTGGCGTCTATGAAAATGATGAAATTTCTATTGAAGAAGCGGCAGAGGAACTTCTGGAAGACGAAGGCTGGACTGGAGAACGCATCTGTGGGGATTATGATCAGTTGATGGAAAAAGTGAAAGAAATGGATGAGGTTGTAATGGCAGAGATTCAGAAAAGCCAGGGCGAATATAAGCCACTGGCTAAGGTAGAAGAACTGGAAGAGGCGAATTATAACATGATTGACAATGTACTTAACAATATGCCACTGAAGAAAGAACCTTATCTGGAATACTTTGCCACAGAATGTGATGAGTTCCATGATATGGGAGCTTATGAAAAAAAGTACCGATGTTAATCAGATAGCTGCAGTCTATGAAAAATATAAGGAGAATCCAGAAACTGCGTATCTGGGATGCTCGATGGGAATTATCTATCGTGATCCGGAAGACAGTTACTATGATGAAGCCGAATTTGCAATCGTAAAAGGAAATACAGTACTTGGAAATCTGATGGATGATGTTCAGTTTTATGGAGAGCTTGCACTGGTACGGGAAGGGATTGAGAAAATTCATGAAGCATTGCCAGACTACAAGTATGTACCGATGAGGGATGTTCGAGAAGCAATGTATCCAGAGAAGATGACCACAGAACAGCTGGCAGAGGCACTGGATGAGATTGCAGAAGCATTTGATCCGTATGAGTATCGAGATAATGTGGAGATGGGAGAAAATACGATACAGGAAGTAATGCTGGATTTGCGAAGTGGAAATATTCATTACTATGTTTCTTACTTGAAGGATATTGTGGACGAAAAATGCGACCTGTCTGTTCGTGCAGGCGTATTGCTGGAAAGACTGAAAGCCTATGAACCGGAGCTTCCAAAAGATATAGAACCGATGGTGTATGTAAATTATTGTGAGAAAAGTGATTTGGGGAATCCAAGATGCCAGAAGTTATCTGATTTGGATTCCAAAACCGTAGAACAGGACAAAGCCTGGTATGCTGACCTTGATCCAAACACCAACGAACCAAAAACGACAGCACAGATGTTTTTTACAGTATATTATGCTGAGAAGGGCGACAAGATGCTGCATCATTTTCAAGGTAAGATAGAGATTGGTACCGGAAACGGAGGTATCATCAGTCAATTAAAGATGCAGAATGAAATGAAATTGACGGATGAAAGCTGGATCAGTTATCAGCAAGGAAAAGGCAATGAAGAGTATCAGAAGTATATGGAAGATCTGACGGATATGCAGAATCATGTACTGCCGTATTTGCAGAGTTTTTGCAGCCTGGAAGAAAAAGGTGTGCAGGAGAGACGAGAACAGAAGATAGCAGAGAAAAATGAGAGCAGAGAAACTGTGCCAAGAACTGGCGTTGAAGCAAATACAGCAGTTAAGGATGCAGGGAAAGCAGAAAGAAAGACAGTGGAACAGAAAAAGGCAATGGCAAGGAAAGAGAAAAAACCATCGATTCATGAACGCTTGGAAATCAATAAGAGAATCATCCAGGAAAAACAGGGAAAAGATAAGCCGGCGAGAGGAGCTGATTTGAGTGTAAGGACAGTGTAGTATAAGCAAAACGAGTCGGAGGTCACGGATGACAACGTGGCTTCCGGCTTTTTTTGTCTTGGTAAAAATGCTGAATTATCTACCACGAAAGTATACAAAGCTTACAAAGATGTATCTTTGTTCAAAAAGACTATATATGGGCGACCTTTTACGGGCAATTTATATAGAATAGAGAAAAGGTGGTAGAAATCATGGATATGAAAACAGCAGTTATATATCGTCTTGAAGAATTGATAAGGCAAAAGGATATTACCGTGAATGAGGCGGCGATACGTTCTGGTGTTCCGCCATCAACGCTGAAGAATATTTTGTATGGGCAGAGTAAGAATGTAGGCGTAGTTACAATCAAGAAATTGTGTGATGGATTAGAAATCACAATACCAGAATTTTTTTGGAGATTCCATCTTTGCAGAGTTGGAACCGGAGTTATAGAAGTAAGAGATAATCTCATGGCAAAATTCTGCGGGATGGTTTTTTATGAAATAAGGTTAGCTGTAACTAACAATGAGGGAGGATTATGTATAAGATAGCGATTGTGATGATGATAAAAGATATAGAAAACGATCAGAGAGATTATAGAGCATGAAAATAGTTTGCCTGAAAATGAAA
>OIFH01000110.1_pt1 | contig 12694 bp, 12 predicted proteins | sample 1581951 | NCBI WGS metagenome assembly OIFH01 (sample SAMN04414075, study PRJEB24778) | human gut metagenome | material: faecal | host: Homo sapiens | reverse complement strand
GTACAAATGCAGCAGCGGAAGCATTTAATGCTAAAATCAAAGCATTTAGGGCATCATTTAGAGGAGTAGTGGATATGAGCTTCTTCCTTTTTAGGCTAGCAAAGGTATATGCATGAAGGGAATTGACTAAACTTAATCCCCCAAGAATTACAACTGAGCCGAATAAAGTCAGTAAAGAAGAGTTGTCATAAAAAAGAAGAACCGCATTTCTGCGATTCTTCTTTTTCTTTAGTTGCGGAGATCCGACTCGAACGAATGACCTTTGGGTTATGAGCCCAACGAGCTACCAACTGCTCCACTCCGCGATGTTATTGTTTTGTGGGTGCAAAGGTACGGCTTTTTATTTAATATGCAAATAAAAATGCATGATATTTTTGAGGTTAAGTGGATTTTAATGAGTAATATGTTGATAAATAGAACGATAATAAGCCTACTTTTTTTCTTCCTTTTTAGGGCTGTTCATTAATAAAATGAATGTTTTCTTGTAAGATATGCGGAAATGTCTTACTTTTGCTCAAATAATAAAGCAATGTGCAATTAATCTATGACCGTATCGAAGACAAAAGCTAAATTAGTGGACGTTGCCCGTCAGCTGTTTGCAAAGATGGGCGTTGAGAATACCACGATGAATGATATTGCCCTCGCTTCGAAGAAAGGTAGGAGAACGCTCTATACCTATTTTAAGAGCAAGGAAGATATCTACTTGGCTGTTGTCGAGTCGGAGCTGGATATTCTTTCGGATATGATGAAGCACGTGGTAGAGAAAGATATTCAGCCGGACGAGAAACTGATGGAAATGATTTACACTCATCTGGATGCGGTAAAAGAGGTTGTCTTTCGGAATGGTACTCTTCGTGCCAATTTCTTTCGGGATATTTGGAGAGTGGAGAAAGTGCGCAAACGTTTCGATGCTACAGAGACCCAGCTTTTCAAGGAGGTTCTGCGTGAAGGTATGGAGAAGGGTGTTTTCCAGATAGATGACTTGGATATGACTGCCGAGATTGTGCATTACAGTGTCAAAGGTATTGAAACACCTTATATCCGCGGCCATATAGGGGCCAATCTGGACGATGCGGTACGCGATACTTACGTGACCCGTCTGGTACTTGGTGCATTGGGAAAGAAGTAAGAATACATTTTATAAATAATTTTAAAATAATATGGGATTATTAGATGGAAAAACAGCCATTGTGACAGGTGCTGCACGCGGCATCGGCAAGGCTATCGCTTTGAAGTTCGCTCAAGAAGGAGCAAATATTGCATTCACTGACTTAGTGATTGATGAAAATGCCGAGGCTACGGCAAAAGAATTGGAAGCTTTGGGAGTAAAGGCAAAAGCTTATGCCTCCAATGCAGCAAACTTTGAAGACACTGCCAATGTAGTGGCAGAAATCCATAAGGACTTTGGACGTATTGATATTCTGGTAAACAATGCCGGTATTACACGTGACGGTCTGATGATGCGTATGAGCGAACAGCAATGGGATATGGTTATCAATGTCAACCTGAAATCGGCATTTAACTTTATCCATGCCTGCACACCCATCATGATGCGCCAGAAGGCGGGTAGCATTATCAATATGGCATCTGTGGTAGGTGTTCACGGCAATGCCGGCCAGGCCAACTATTCTGCTTCCAAAGCCGGTATGATTGCTTTGGCCAAGTCTATCGCTCAGGAGCTGGGTTCTCGTGGAATCCGTGCCAATGCCATTGCTCCGGGCTTCATCATGACAGCCATGACCGACGCCTTGTCTGAAGAGGTGAAGGCTGAATGGTGCAAGAAGATTCCTTTGCGTCGTGGCGGCACACCCGAAGACGTGGCAAATATCGCTACTTTCCTGGCTTCTGATATGTCTTCTTATGTATCCGGTCAGGTTATTCAGGTAGATGGTGGGATGAATATGTAATTTAATGATTAATGATTAGTGATTAATGTTTAATGAGAAGTTGGGTGTTAGTCATTAATCATTAATCACTAATCATTAAACATTAACAACCGATGACTGTCGTATACGAAGACAATCATATCATTATAGTCAACAAGACCGCTTCCGAGATAGTTCAGGGAGACAAAACGGGTGATACACCGCTTTCGGAAACTGTAAAGCAGTACCTGAAAGAGAAGTACAGCAAGCCTGGAAATGTCTTTATCGGTGTCGCTCACCGGCTGGACCGCCCCGTGAGCGGTCTTGTTGTTTTTGCCAAGACCAGTAAGGCACTGTCGCGTCTGAACGAGATGTTCAAGAATAGCGAGGTGAAGAAGACTTACTGGGCAGTAGTGAAGAACTTGCCCCGCGAGGAAGAGGGGGAATTGGTGAACTATCTGGTGCGAAATGAGAAACAGAACAAGAGTTATGCATACGACAAGGAGGTGCCGGGCAGCAAGAAAGCGATTTTGCATTACCGGCTCATCGGGCGGTCGCAGAACTATTATCTGTTGGAAATAGATTTGAAAACCGGACGCCATCACCAGATACGTTGTCAGTTGGCAAAGATGGGCTGTCCCATCAAGGGAGATTTGAAGTATGGTTCGCCCCGCTCCAATCCCGACGGCAGCATCTGTCTGCATGCGCGGTATATCCGTTTTGTGCATCCGGTGTCCAAAGAACTGATAGAAGTGGAGGCGCCCGTTCCTCCCGGAAATTTATGGAATGGTTTTGAAACGATTTAATCTTACAGTAATGAAGAAAATCACAGTTTTGTCGGGTTTGCTGCTCCTTGCGGGATTGGCTGCCCAAGCTCAGGAAAGAGTTGCTGAGTATAACGTGCGTCCGGCCGTTACGGTGCGCACTCCCCTCCAGGGCGATAGTATCAACTTCAAGGGAGACAAGTTTACTACCGGCAATCTTCTGAAGACGAAGGTCAGTCTCGACTTCGACGGAGGTCGGTACGAACGTATGGTTGCTGATACGGCTGGATATGTAACTGTGGCAAAGGCGGACAAGGACAATCTGTTCTATCTGTTTGCTACCAATCTGCGTGCGGAGCGTTTCATGAAGGGCAAGCTGAATGTATATTCTCCTGCCCGTTTTGAGGTGTTTGTAAACGGTGAATCCAAGCAAGTCAAGGAGACAGCGGAGGACAGCTTGTCGCAGGTCCGTCCTACGGCTGTCAGTCTGCGTATGGACCCTGAAGCGGATTATGAGATTGTCATCAAGTTGCTTTCAAGCGCGGACGACAAGATGCAGCCGATGCTGAAATGCGAATTTGAAAAGGAAAAGGACTTTGCCGATGTAGCTTGCCGGATGGCACCGGACATGAAGAGACGTTTCTCTTTGTTCAACACCAATTTCGGCTCCCGAGCGAGCAGGGTTTCTCTTTCGCCCAACGGCAAGTATCTGCTGACCCGCTATTCGGACAATTACGACGTGAAGCGTTCCAGGACCCGTTGTGAGCTGACCGAGGTAAAGACCGGCCGGGTGATATTGCCCAATGCCAATGAAAAGATGAACTGGATGCCCAACAGCAACAAGCTCTATTATACGGTTATGGGCGAGGAGCAGAATGACCTGGTTGTGTTCGATCCCGCCACGATGCGTGAGGAAGTGCTGCTGAAGAATGTTCCCGAAGGATATTTCAGCTGGTCTCCTACAGAAGACTATCTTATCTATATGCTCACGGACGAGGGCGAAAAGGTGAGTGGCCCGTTGAAACGTCTCTTGCATCCGGACGACCGTATCCCCAATTCTCGTGACCGCTATTATCTCATGAAATACGATGTGGCGACGGGACTTTCCGAGCGCCTGCTACGTAGTCACAACGTCTATCTGAATGATATTTCCCCGGATGGCAAGAAACTGTTGTGCAGCACTTCCAAGCCGGACATCACTCGATGCCCTTTCTCCCTCTCTTCTCTTTTCGAGATTGATTTGACCACCTTGCAGGCAGATACGCTGGTCGCCTGGGATGCTTATCTGGGAAGTGCTTCTTACTCTCCGGACGGGAAGCAGCTTCTGGTGACGGGCAGTCCGTCTGCTTTCGGAGGCATTGGCAAGAATTGCGGTGAACATCCCATAGCCAATGACTTTGATACCCAAGCATTCATTATGGATTTGGCTACAAAGAAAGTGCAGGCTATCACGCGCGATTTCAATCCTACGGTGTCTCTCGTGCAGTGGAACCGTGTGGACGGATGTATCTATTTCGATACGACTGATGGGGATTGCAGGCATATCTACCGTTATGTTCCGAAGACGGGCGGCTTTGAAATGCTTCCGCTTGAAGAAGATGTGATTACTTCCTTCACGCTGGCCAATGACAATCCGGTTGTGGCTGCCTATGTGGGCGGAGGAAACACCAGCACGGGCGTAGCTTATACGTACGACACGAAGAAAAAAAAGTTTCTACCCTGCTTGCCAATCCCATGAAGCCCATCCTCGATAAGATTGAGCTGGGACAGATGGAAGAGTGGAACTTTACAGCTTCGGACGGTACGGAGATAAAGGGAATGGTTTGTCTGCCGCCGTCTTTTGACCCGAACAAGAAGTATCCGCTTATCGTATACTATTATGGAGGAACGACTCCTACAACCCGCGGTATAACTTCCCCGTACTGTGCACAGTTGTTTGCGTCACGTGACTATGTGGTTTATGTTATCCAGCCCAGTGGTGGCCATCGGGTACGGCCAGGAGTTCTCTGCACGCCATGTCAATGCATGGGGTGAGCGTACGGCCGATGAGATCATTGAAGGTACGAAGAAATTCTGTGCAGCCCATCCGTTTGTCAACGATAAACGTATCGGATGCCTGGGTGCCTCTTATGGAGGATTCATGACGATGTATCTGCAGACTAAGACGGATATGTTTGCTGCCGCTGCCTCGCATGCTGGCATCAGCAATGTAACGAGCTATTGGGGCGAGGGTTATTGGGGATATTCCTATAACTCTGTTGCGGCAGCCGATAGCTATCCTTGGAATAATCCCGATTTGTTTACGAAGCATGGAGCATTGTTCAATGCGGACAAGATTAATACCCCTCTGTTGTTGCTGCATGGCACGGTAGATACAAACGTGCCTATCGGTGAAAGTATCCAATTGTATAATGCGCTGAAGATATTGGGTAAGCCGGTGGAATTTATTACCGTAGATGGTGAAAACCATTTTGTACTTGATTATGCAAAACGTGAATTGTGGCACAATTCAATTATGGCTTGGTTTGCCCGCTGGCTGCAGGATAGTCCGGCATGGTGGAATGACCTTTATCCGGAAAGACATTGGTGATGTTTTAATTAACAATTGATAATAAAAAAAGCCGTTTCCCAGAATAGACAAGGAGGAAACGGCTTTTTTGTTGTAGTGTGCTTACTGTTATTGGGCCACTTTTGCTGTGTCTTGGACGTTCTCGGCTTTCTGCAAAGTATCCGTTACCACAGTGTCGTTAGACAAGGTTGTTGTCTTACTCGGCTGTTCTACCGGAGCCTTAGCTTGAGCCAAGAACGTTCCGCCACAAACAAACATAAACAGGGCTGCTACTAATACTAATTTTTTCATAATTCATTTGCTTTTAGGTTGGTATATCTTATTGTTAAGTCTAAGTGCTTGCTTGTTGTAGCGCTTGTTGCTTACGTCTAATATAGGTCAATGGTGTGCCAGAAAGAGTGTGTGTTGGATAATGTTCTGATAGTTAGTGATATATGTTTCTGTGCAAAGTGTGGCATAGTGTGGAAAAGTGTGGAATGTGTGGAGGGGAGTGTGGAATAATTCCACACCCTTTAGTCGGATATGTTATAAAGCTTCAACTTGTTGTACAGCGTTTTGCGGTCAATGCCCAACAGTTGTGCAGCGCGGCTCTTGTTGTTTCCCGTCTGCCGCAAGGCTTCGATGATTTGATGCTTCTCTGCCTCCTCATTGCGGAGAGGGATACCGATGATGCCCGGTGCGGGTCCTTTCAGTTCATTCAGTTCGTTGATAGTAATGAATTTGCCTTGTGCCAGCAAGGTTGCACGGCGTACCATATTCTTCATTTGGCGTAGATTGCCGGGCCAGGGATATTCCAATAGGGCGCGGGATGCCTTGTCATCAAAGCCGGTCAGTTGCTTGTCCATTTCGCGGTTGGCCTGGTCCAGAAAGAAATTGGCAAAGAGCAGGATGTCTTCACGGCGGTTCTTTGAGTTGCGGCATACGTAGGGTGAATTCATTGATACGGTGATATAAATCTTCACGGAACGCCCCTTTTTCGATGGCTTGCTCCAGATTTTCGTTGGTGGCGGATACCAGACGTACATCCACGCTTATCTCTTTGTTTGAACCTACCGGACGTATCTTGCGCTCTTGCAAAGCACGCAGCAACTGTATTTGCACTTCATAGCTCAGATTGCCTATCTCATCCAGGAAGATGGTACCGCCGTTGGCTTCGACGAAAGCGCCCGTTTTGTCGGTCAGTGCGCCGGTAAAGGCACCCTTTATGTGCCCGAAGAACTCCGAAGCGGCCAATTCTTTGGGAATAGAACCGCAATCGATGGCTACAAACGGCCGGTCGGCACGCTTGCTGAGCTGGTGGATGCGGTGGGCTACGTATTCTTTGCCCGTTCCGCTGGCACCATTGATGAGTACAGACATATTGGTAGGTGAAACCAGTTTCACATAATTGTAGAGTTGTTTGGCTGCGTCGCTCTCTCCCTCGAGGAAGTCGGAGGAGGACATGAGCCTTCTGCACCCTTCAGAGGCTGATTTTTCATCTTGTCGGAATGCATCGTCTGTTTGGGTGAAACGGATGGTCTGTTTGGGGTAAACGCATCATCTGTTCGGGACGAATGCATCATCTGTTTCAAAGCGGAGGATGATGCATTCAAGCTCTGCCTATTTTTTTCAGTAATTTCGTCCGGGTTCACAGGCTTGGCAATGTAATCGCAGGCTCCCAGTTTCATGGCTTGGACGGCCGACTGTATGTCAGCGTATCCCGTCATGATGATAAGCGGTATTTGCAGGCCGTGTTCGCCCAGCCATTTCAATAAGTCAATGCCATCCTTGTCGGGCAGGCGCAGGTCAGACAATATCAAGTCTACGGTTTCCGACTCAATATGTTTTGAGCACGGGCAATGCTGCTGGCGGAGGTTACTTGGAAACCTTTTTGCCGAGCCATGTTTTAGCATCATGCCGTAAGTAATATCATCTTCTACAATTAATATGGATGTCATTGCTTTAGCCTTTTATCTCTTTTATGTAGGCAAAGGTAAGTGCTTTTGTCTGATTTTAGTATATTTGCAAACTTAAATTAAATAAAAAACAAAATGAAAAGAAATCTTATTGTATTATTAACTATACTGGTTTGCGGTCTGACTGCTTGCAAGCCGGGACAAAAGAAAGAGGAAGATATGGAAAAAGAAACGAAGCTGAAGATTGAAACAAGTGCGGGTGACATCACCGTGAAACTGTATAATGAAACCCCGAAACATCGTGATAACTTTATCAAGCTGGTGGAAGACGGCACGTATGAAGGTACGCTGTTCCACCGTGTCATCAAGGACTTTATGATACAAGCAGGTGACCCGGAATCGAAGAAGGCTCCGAAAGGCAAGATGCTGGGGGCAGGCGACGTGGGTTATACCGTTCCTGCCGAATTTGTTTATCCGAAGTATTTTCACAAAAAAGGTGCTTTGTCGGCTGCACGCCAGGGTGATGAGGTGAACCCTGACAAGGCATCATCCGGCTGCCAGTTCTACATTGTGACCGGAAAAGTGTATAATGACTCTACCTTGCTGGGGATGGAACAGCAGATGAATCAGATGCGCTTGAACAATGCTTTCAACGCGTTGGCGCAGAAACACATGAAGGAAATCTACAAGATGCGCAAGAATAATGACCAGGACGGTCTGATGGATTTGCAAGATTCCTTGATTGCGCAGGCAGAGGCTCAGGTTGCCAAGGAACTGGAGTTCAAGTTTACCCCCGAGCAGGTGAAGGCTTATACTACCGTGGGCGGTACTCCACATTTGGACGGTGCATATACCGTGTTCGGTGAAGTGCTGGAAGGTATGGATATTGTTGATAAAATACAGAAGGTCAAGACTGACCGTAACGACCGTCCCGAAGAGGATGTGGTTATTAAAAAAGTGACAGTGATAGATTGATGATAGATTCTGTCATTCCATTTTATGAAGATAAACAAAAAGATATTTGACAACGGTCTGCGGTTGGTGCACAATGAGGACACCAGCACGCAGATGGTTGCCTTGAATATTGTTTATGACGTGGGTGCCCGTGACGAACATCCCGAGCATACGGGCTTTGCCCATCTGTTCGAGCATCTGATGTTCGGAGGTTCGGTGCATATTCCTGATTATGACGCTCCTTTGCAATTGGCAGGCGGGGAGAATAATGCATGGACCAATAATGATATAACCAATTACTACCTGACGGTTCCAAAATCGAATGTGGAAATCGGCTTCTGGCTGGAGTCCGACCGCATGCTGGAACTGGCATTCAGTGAGCAAAGTCTTGAAGTGCAGCGTGCGGTAGTGATGGAGGAATTTAAACAACGTTGCTTGAACCAGCCGTATGGTGATGTGGGACATCTGCTTCGTCCTTTGGCTTATCAAACGCATCCTTATCGCTGGCCTACTATCGGGAAAGACCTCTCTCACATTGCCAATGCCACGCTGGACGAGGTAAAGGAATTCTTTTTTCGTTTTTATGCACCTAATAATGCAGTGCTGGCCGTTACCGGAAATATTTCGTGGGAAGAAACGGTTAGGCTGACAGAAAAATGGTTTGCTCCCATTCCCCGTAGGAATGTGCCCGTAAGGCAATTACCGCAAGAAGTTGTGCAGACGGCGGAACGCCGGCAGACGGTGGAACGGAATGTTCCTCTGGATGCTTTGTTCATGCTTATCACATGTGCAGCCGTGAGGATGCCGATTATTATGCCTTCGATATTCTGTCGGATATTCTGAGCAATGGACGTTCCAGTCGCTTGACCCGCAGGCTGGTGCAGGAGCAAAAGCTCTTTTCCAGTCTCGATGCCTATATCTCTGGTACACGGGATGCCGGACTGCTGCATATCAGTGGAAAACCATCTGCAGGCGTATCTTTGGAGCAAGCCGAGGCTGCTGTCCGGAAAGAGTTGGAAGAGTTGAAATCCGGGTTTGTTGGAGAACAAGAATTGGAGAAAGTAAAGAACAAGTTTGAGTCTACACAGATATTCGGCAACATCAATTATCTGAATGTTGCCACGAATCTTGCCTGGTTTGAACTGACCGGACAGGCAGAAGACATAGACCGTGAAGTGGACAATTACCGCTCTGTGACGGCAGAACAGCTTCATAGGGTCGCCCAACAGACCTTCCGCGATGAAAACGGGATTGTGCTTTATTACCAAAAAGAAAACCTTTAGTATGAAAAAATTATTTGATACGTATAAGCAGCACTATAAAGCATTGCTTCTCCTGGGGCTACCCATTGTGGTGGGGCAGTTGGGAGTCATTGTGCTTGGTTTTGCCGATACGCTGATGATTGGGCATCACAGCACGGAGGAACTGGGTGCCGCTTCTTTCGTAAACAATCTGTTTACTCTTTGCATTATTTTCAGTACGGGCTTCAGCTACGGGCTGACACCGGTTGTAGGGGGCTTCTACGGTAACCGCCGCTTTGCGAGGCAGGGCAGGCGTTGCGGTGTAGCCTGGTTGCCAATGTGCTGGTGGCTTTGTTGCTGACTCTTGTCATGGCTGTTCTCTATTTCAATGTGGAGCGGCTGGGACAGCCCGGAGAATTGCTGCCTCTAATCAAGCCTTACTATCTGGTGTTGCTTGCTTCACTGGTCTTTGTCATGCTGTTCAACGGTTTCAAACAGTTTACGGACGGCATCACCGATACCAAGACGGCCATGTGGATTCTGCTCGGAGGGAATGCGCTTAACATCGTAGGAAACTATATACTTATCAATGGAAAGCTGGGCTTTCCGGAGATGGGACTGCTTGGTGCGGGTATCAGCACCTTGTTCTCCCGCATTGTGATGGTGGTGGTCTTTGCGGCGATTGTGCTTCGCGGCCGCCGGTTTATCCGTTACAGGCTCGGCTTCATGCGGCTGGGGTGGTCGATGCCGATGTTCAGGAAGCTCAATGCACTGGGCTGGCCCGTGGGTATGCAGATGGGTATGGAGACCGCTTCCTTCAGTCTGAGCGTCGTCATGGTGGGCTGGCTGGGGACACTTGCCCTAGCATCGCATCAGATAATGCTTACTATCTCTCAGTTCACCTTCATGATGTATTATGGCATGGGCGCTGCGGTTGCCGTGCGTGTCAGCAACTTCAAGGGGCAGGGAGACGGGCAGAATGTGCGCCGCTCGGCGTATGCCGGCCTTCACATCATCCTGTGTATGGAGGTGGTGTTGCTGGGTATCGTCTTTGCGCTTCGCGGTCAGGTAGGGGGATGGTTTACGGACAATGCGGAAGTGTCCGGCATGGTTGCCGCTCTCTTCTTCCCGTTCTTGGTTTACCAGTTCGGCGATGGGTTGCAGATTAACTTTGCCAATGCCCTGCGCGGCATCTCGGATGTGAAACCGATGATGATTATTGCATTTATATCCTATTTTATTATATCTTTGCCCGTAGTACCTTTGCGGTTTCGTTTTCGGTTGGGGGCTGACGGGAGTCTGGATGGCTTTCCCGTTCGGACTGACCAGTGCGGGAGTGATGCTGTGGTTGAGGTTCCGTAAACAGACCAGGGAAAGGATTTGATAGTATGAATAATGTCTCCAAAGTAAAGATTGCCGTAGGCTACACTTTGTTGCTGGCGGTATTGTTTTTTCCTTGTTTTTCGTACACCGGGAAATGGAGAACCTTATTCTTACTGATGACCGCGATGTACAATGGACAGACAGCGTGCTTGCTTTGATACGCGAGAAGGATACCAATACGATAAAAATGCTGCGCACGCTGAGTGAGGCGAATGACAGCATGGTATCCACCAGTGACATTGAGCAGATAATTGCCCAGCAGGACTCGGTAGTGACCCAGCAGCGTGTGCAGCACCGTATCATTACACATCGGGATACCGTCGTGACACGCCCTCGGAAGAAGGGGTTTTTCCGTCGTTTGGGTGAAGTGTTTGTCCCCCCAAAGAAAGATACGGCTATCCAGGTAAAGACCTCCCTTGAATTTGCAACGGATACGGTGATTGAACCCTATAATCCGGCCGATTCTTTGCATGAGAAACTGCGTGCCGTGGCCCAGCAGAAAAAAGCTGTAAACACTGTTATACAGCGACGTAAACGCTATCTGCAACGCTTGGACCATATGCTGACCGCTCGTATTGACAGCTTGCTGAAAGATTACGAGACGGAAACTCTGCTGCGTGCACGGACGGAAGCCGAGTATCAACAAGCGGTCCGACGCCGTTCGGCCAAGATTATCAGTGGCATTGCCGTAGGTGCGGTGTTGCTTTCCGCTTTTTTTCTTATTATCATCGGCCGCGACATAACCCGAAGCAACCGTTACCGTCGTGAGTTGGAAGAGGCCCGTCGTCGTGCCGAGGATTTACTCGCTGTCCGTGAAAAACTGATGCTTGCCATTACCCATGATTTCAAAGCCCCGCTCGGTTCTATTATGGGCTATGCCGACTTGCTTTCCCGTCTGACGGTGGATGAGCGTCAGCGGTTCTATCTGGACAATATGAAAACCTCATCGGAACATCTGCTGAGCTGGTCGTTGATTTGCTCGACTTCCATCGTCTTGATTTGAACAAGGCCGAAATCAACCGGGTCACCTTTCATCCTTCCCGCCTGCTTGAAGAGATACACGTCAGTTTTGAACCACTTACGGCTGCCAAAGGACTGGCGCTTCATTGCGACATTGCCCCGGAGCTGGGCGGTACCTATATTTGCGACCCCTTGCGTCTGCGCCAGATTATCAACAATTTGCTGTCCAATGCCGTGAAGTTTACGGACCAAGGCAGTGTTACCATGACTGCCCGTTACGAGGACCGTCGACTGGTAGTTGCCATTGCTGATACCGGTAAAGGTATGGAACCTGCCGACCGGGAACGTATCTTCCAGGAGTTTACCCGCTTACCGGGTGCTCAGGGTAAAGAGGGGTTTGGACTTGGACTTTCCATTGTCCGTATGCTGGTACAGTTGCTTGAAGGCACGATTGATGTAGACAGTGTGCCAGGCAAGGGAAGCACTTTCACCATATATATTCCTATCTATCCCGTAAGGAGTGAAGGACGGAGAATGAAGGATGAAGAATCGGGATGTGCTGCCACGCCGAATGGCAATTCTTCATTCCCCGTTCCTCATTCTTCACTGAAGAATGTCCTCCTTATCGATGATGACCGTATTCAGCTTACCCTTACTGCCGCCATGCTTCAGCAGAGTGGTATAAATTCTGTCTCTTGTTTACAACTGGATGAACTGCTGGATGCCTTGCGCACTGCAACCTTTGATGTTCTGCTTACTGATGTGCAGATGCCTGCTATTAATGGTTTTGATTTACTGAAACTGCTTCGTGCTTCGAACATACCGCAGGCACAGTCTGTTCCGGTGATTGCTGTCACTGCCCGCAGTGACATGCAGCGTGAGGAATTTACGGTGCATGGATTTGCCGGATGCCTGCATAAGCCGTTTACCGTCAGTGAATTGCTACATGAATTGAATATGGAGGACAAAGGGATGGAGGTTATGGAAGTTTCGGAAACTTCGGCTTGCCCGGGGTATAAATTCTCTTCGCTCACTGCTTTTTCGGTCGATGACCCCGAGGCGG
>OIFH01000109.1_pt1 | contig 12822 bp, 15 predicted proteins | sample 1581951 | NCBI WGS metagenome assembly OIFH01 (sample SAMN04414075, study PRJEB24778) | human gut metagenome | material: faecal | host: Homo sapiens | reverse complement strand
TCCGTAACGCCTTGACCGAACAGAAAAAGTGCTCCTATTACCACAAAAAGAACGTGAGTATCTGCGTTTGACAGGTGGTGCAACTATCAAGCCTATCAAAGATTTAACACTGGATATAGATGTTGCTTATAGCAGCGTGGAAAATCGCTATAAGAAGTATGGTACACCGAGCTTGACCAGTGGTTATGAAATCTTCACTGCCCGTCCGTCTGTTGAGGCATTACGTGATTCTTATGGCAGTTATCTATCTGCTGCTACTTATGATTATGTATATCAGGAAACCGGACGCACGGAGAATCTGACAGCCAATTTCGTGGCAACTTATGCCAAACGCTGGGGAGATCATGATTTTAAGGCAATGGCAGGTTCCAGCCTTGAAAAGAGCGAATATGAATATTACTGGGCGCAACGCAAAGGTCTGCTCGACCCCGCAAAACCGGAATTGAATCTGGCTACAGGTGACCAGACTACAAGCTCCTCGCATACTTGGTGGTCTGTAGCAGGCTTCTTCGGACGTCTTAATTATTCTTATAAAGACCGATATATGTTGGAACTGAACGGCCGTTATGACGGTTCCTCCCGTTTCCCCTCTGGGAATCGTTTCGGTTTCTTCCCATCCATGTCTGCCGGTTACCGTATTTCTGAAGAACCGTTCATGCAGTCACTGAAGCCTTATCTGAGTACGTTGAAGATTCGCGGCTCTTGGGGTATGATTGGTAACCAGGATGTAGGTACCGACCGTTATATCTCCACTCTGTCCACTTCTGTAGACAGTTGGATTATCGATGGAAAGAAAGTACAGTCAACACAAAAACCGACTATTGTGTCTTCAACCCTTACTTGGGAGAAGGTTACTACACTTGACCTTGGCTTGGATGCCCGTTTCTTCAATGACGCTTTGGGAGTAACGTTTGATTGGTATAACCGTACTACCAGTGATATTTTGACTACTGCCAACCTACCTGCCACATTGGGTGCTGACGCTCCATATGAAAATATGGGTACTATCCAGACCAAAGGATGGGAACTTGCCATTGACTATCGCCATACCTTCAAGAATGGTCTGCACTTTGGCGTGACGGCTTCTGTTGCCGATGACAAGACTGAAGTAACCAAGTGGACGTATAATACAAAGATTCCTTCTTATGGAGCTACCGGCTGGTGGGATAAGAGTGCTTATAAAGAAGGTATGGTTTTGGGAGATATCTGGGGCTTGCAGTTCGACCGTTTCTTGACGGAAGATGACTTTAATGCTGACGGTTCTTTGAAAGCCGGTTTGCCCGACCAGACTAAAGTATTCCCTGCCGGTTATCAATTTGCTCCCGGTGATGTGCTTTATAAAGACCTCGACAACAACGGTGAAATCGTAAAACAGACCAATACAAATGACAAGGGTGACCTTAGTGTTATAGGTAACGCCCTGCCGCGTTTACAGTTTGGTTTGAATCTGGATGCTGCTTGGAAAGGCTTTGATATAAGCATGTTCTTCCAGGGGGTAGCCAAAAGAAAACTTTGGGCGGCAGGTAACCAGGTATTACCAGGCTTTACTACCGGTGAACCCTTCTACAAAGGTGCTGAGGATTATTGGACTCCCGAAAACACAGATGCTTTCTATCCCCGTCCGATGGATTACAAGCAGTCTGCTTCGGGTAACTATAGCGTGAATGACCGCTATTTGCTGAATATGGCTTATCTGCGTCTGAAGACGTTTACTGTAGGATATTCTCTTCCTAAGGTTTGGTTGAGTAAATTCAAAGTGCAAGGTTTGCGTGTTTATTTCACTGGTGAAAACCTTTTCACCATCGACGGTGTGAAACCTGCTATCGATCCGGAAATAGGAATACGTACGGCCAGTGGTAAGAGTGACCAGCGTAACTTTGGCCGTAGCTATCCATACCAGAAGACAGTGTCGTTCGGTATTCAGCTTAGTTTATAATCTAATAGTAATTGCAGTTATGAAAAAGAAAAATTTATTATACATCGTTTGTGCGTTGGCAATGGGCTCGCTCTGCGGTTGCGACGATTTTTTGAATAAAGACCCGCAGGACAAGCAGACCAATGACACTTATTGGCAGACTGAAACTTCTTTGCGTACTTATGCGCAAGACTTCTATTCTTCCTACTTTACAGGATATGGTACCGACTATACTGTTTTTGCCGGTTATTTCTCTGGAGATGACTATACGGATGATTTTATCAATCTGAATAATGCAAATACAAACGGTTCAGGATATATTTATTTCTCCACTTCTGCCACTACGGACTGGAATAGCCAGACAGGAACTTGGTCGGGCAATTATAGTGTTATTTATAAAGCCAATGTCATGCTTGAGAAGATTCCCGGAATGAATATTTCGGACGAAGCCAAGAGACACTGGGAAGGTATTGCACGCTATTTCCGTGCAATGGCCTATAGTACGCTGGCAAAGTATTATGGCGGTGTTCCTTACTACGATAAGGTGACAGACCCGGCAGACCCGGCTCTTTATAAAGACCGTGATTCTTATTTGTATGTAGCGCAGAAGATACAAGAGGATTTTCAATATGCATTGGATAATGTACGTACGGATGATACGAAGCGCCAAGTCAACAAATATGTGGTTGGTGCGTATATGTCACGCGAAATGCTGTATCATGCCACATGGCTGAAGTATCACGGTACTACTGTAGGTCCTACTTCAGAGAAGGTGGCGGATGGTGATATTAAGAACTTGCTGCAAGGAGCCATTAATGGTGCAGAGGTAGTGATGAACTCTGGTATCTATTCAATAGGCAATACCTATAATGCTTTGTTTACTACGGACGATTTGGCTAACAATCCGGAAGTCATCTGGTATCGTGAATATACAAGCGGTTTGCAGTGTAATGCTTTGATGTCCTACAATGGTCCGGAAGATCAGACTCAGGGTGGTGTGACGCAAGATGTAATCAACACTTATCTTTGTAGTGACGGTTTGCCGATAGGTCAGTCTCCGCTGTATCAAGGTAAGGAAGACCCGAGTATTCAGAAGTCATTTCAAGACCGTGACCCGCGTTTGTATCAAACAGTTGCCGACAGTCTTCGTATCATGAGCGCCATGGGGACAAATTATACCGAAGGTACATCACCAACGGGATATCCTACCAAAAAGTTCTTGAACGACGAGTGGTGGGTGGCTGGTCTGGATTATTGTACCGGTAGATTAAGTCCGGCTGATGCGCCGTGCATCCGCTATGCGGAAGTATTGCTGAACTATGTAGAGGCGCGTTATGAGATTGCCCAAGTGGGTGGTAACGCTTTCACTCAGAGTGACCTTGACAAGTCTATCAATGAACTCCGTGACCGTCAGCTGACGAAGTGGGGAGATACTGAAGCCAAGACAATGCCGAAAGTTCAACTGAATGGCGGCAACTTGAGTGTGAATGGAGTTGTTATCAATGACCCTGCCCGTGACCCTGATGTCAATCCGGTTTGTGGGAAATCCGTCGTGAGCGTCGTATTGAGTTGATTATGGAAGGCCGTCGTGGTGAAGACCTCCGTCGTTGGGCCAAGTTTGAATACTTAAACTCAGAAGATGCAAATGGTTATCCTGCCATGTCTTTCCTGGGTGCTTATGTCAATATGGCCGATTATCCGGAAATATCTTCAAAAGATGATTCCGGCAAGAGAGTGCTCTATCTGTTCGACCCGGAGAATCCGGGTAATGAGGATACTGAAAAAGGGTATATTTATTATCTTCGTGAAAAGGAACTTCGTATATTCAAGGCTGGTGAATTGAATTCGGAACGCTACTATTTGCGTGCCATACCGGCTGCACAGCTGACTATTTATGAGAATAAAGGTCAGGTGTTGACTCAGAACCCAGGCTGGTAATACCATAAAGTGGATTATAAAAATAAGGGATGTCATTTCTAGGACATCCCTTATTTTTTATTCATTGTTCTCTTACAGTGCCTTTTCCTTAATCAGGTATTCTGCAATCTGCACCGCATTCAGTGCAGCGCCTTTCTTAATCTGGTCGCCCACAATCCAGAACGTCAATCCGTTTTCGTTGCTGAGGTCCTTGCGGATACGGCCTACGTAAACCGGGTCTTTGCCCGGCGAGGAACAACGGCATGGGGTATTCCTTTTCTGCCGGGTTGTCCATCAACACCAGTCCGTCGCCTTTGGCAAATGCTTCGCGGGCTTCTTCGATGGAGATGGGACGCTCGGTTTCTACCCAGATGCTTTCGGAGTGGGAGCGGAGAGCGGGAACACGTACGCAGGTAGCACTGACTTTTACGTCAGAGTGCATAATCTTACGGGTCTCGTTGAACATCTTCATCTCCTCTTTGGTATAGCCGTTTTCGGTGAATACGTCGATTTGCGGAATGAGGTTGAATGCCAGCTGGTAAGCGAATTTCTCAACGGTTACGGGTTCGCCTGCCAATACCTGGCGGTACTGCTCGTACAACTCATCCATGGCAGCGGCGCCGGCACCACTGGCAGCCTGATAGGTAGAAACGTGTACGGTCTTTATATGGGAAAGCTGTTCGATGGCTTTCAGTGCCACTACCATTTGGATAGTAGTACAGTTGGGGTTGGCGATGATGCCGAGAGGACGTTCTTTGGCGTCGGCGGCATTCACTTCGGGCACTACCAAAGGTACATTGTCGTCCATACGGTAAGCGCTGGAATTGTCAATCATCACTGCTCCGTACTTGGTAATGGTTTCGGCAAATTCTTTGGAGGTGCCTGCGCCTGCGGAAGTGAAAGCGATATACCTAACCTTAAGTCATCATTGTGTTGCAAGAGTTTCACCTCGATCTGTTTACCGCGGAAGGTATATTGGTTCCGACACTGCGTTTAGAACCGAACAAATACTAACTCGTCCAACGGGAAATTTCTTTCATCGAGCACTCGCAGGAACTCTTGTCCCACGGCTCCGCTTGCTCCAACAATAGCTACTTTCATTTTTCTTTTGTTTTAAATTAAGTTTATAAAAAAGTGAAATACTATCTCTAAAAAGATAGAATTGGTCGCAAAATTTATAACAAAATGCTGTATAACACCGCATAAAAGTGAAAAGTTTTTCGTTATTTTGCATTCAAAACCTAAAACTTATAGCCTATGGATTGGTTTGACTTCAGCTTGAAACTTCCCATCACCGACCCTACATGGATATTCCTCCTTGTACTCCTCATTATATTGTTTGCTCCCATATTGTTGAATAAGCTTCGTATTCCGCACATTATCGGAATGATACTGGCGGGGCTTGTCATTGGGGAGCATGGTTTCAATATCTTGGTGCGTGACAGCAGTTTTGAGCTTTTCGGCAAAGTGGGTTTGTATTACATCATGTTCCTTGCCGGTCTGGAAATGAATATGGGGGACTTCAAACAGAACCGGGGCAAAGCGCTTGTTCTGGGGCTCTTGGCTTTTATTGTGCCCATAGGCATAGGCTTGGTAACGAATATAGCTTTGTTGAAGTACGGGGTACTGACCTCTGTCCTACTGGCAAGTATGTATGCATCGCATACACTGGTGGCTATCCCATCGTGATTCGTTACGGTGTGTCGCGGCATCGCAGTGTGAGTATTGCAGTGGGGGGACGGCGGTTACGGATACACTCACTTTGCTGGTCCTGGCCGTTTGTGGGTGGTATGTTCAAGGGGGAGTCGGACGGCTTCTTCTGGGTATGGCTTGTCATAAAGGTTATCTTCCTGGGTATTTTGATTGTATATCTGTTTCCACGCATAGGCCGTTGGTTCTTCCGGAGGTACGATGACAACGTGATGCAGTTCATATTTGTGCTTGCCATGGTTTTCCTCGGAGCCGGATTGATGGAGTTTGTGGGGATGGAAGGTATCCTGGGTGCTTTCCTTGCAGGTTTGGTTTTGAACCGGCTGATTCCGCATGTCTCTCCGTTGATGAACCATCTGGAGTTTGTGGGCAACGCCTTGTTTATTCCCTATTTCCTGATAGGTGTGGGTATGCTGATTGATGTGCACGTGATTTTCGGTTCATGGCGATGCTCTGAAAGTAGCGGCTGTAATGATTGTGGTGGCATTGGCAGGTAAATGGATTGCCTGCTGGCTGACGCAGAAAATATATAAGATGGAGGATTGAACGGGAGCTGATGTACGGATTGAGCAATGCACAAGCAGCGGCAACGCTGGCGGCTGTGTTGGTGGGATACAACATCATTCTGCCCAATGAGGAACGCTTGCTGAACGATGATGTTTTGAATGGTACTGTCCTGCTGATTCTTGTAACTTGCATTGTGAGCTCGTTCATTACGGAGCGTGCCGCACGGAAGATTGCCATGGAGGAGGCGCATCTGGAAGAAAACCGCTCCGTGGAAGCGGAGAAGATATTGATTCCGATAGCCAACCCCGATACGATTGAAGACTTGATAAATCTTTCTTTGGTGATACGCGACCCGAAGCAACGGGATAATCTGTTGGCACTGAATGTCATCAACGATGATAGTAGCTCTGAAAGTGCCGAACTACGCGGGAAACGCTATCTGGAAAAGGCTGCCATGATAACGGCCTCGGCAGATGTGCCGTTGAGGCAAATCACGCGTTACGACTTGAATATCGCTTCGGGCATTATCCATACAGCAAAAGAATATGCGGCAACGGATGTCGTTATAGGTCTGCACCGTAAAGTCAATATTGTGGATTCATTCTTCGGTATGCTGACGGAGAATCTGCTGAAGGGCTTGCATCGCGAGGTGATGGTTTCCAAGTTCCTGATGCCCATTAACACAATTAGGCGGGTGATTGTGGCGGTACCTCCGAAAGCCGAGTATGAGGCGGGATTCCTGAAGTGGGTGGAACATTTCTGCCGGTTGGGGAGTACTTTGGGCTGTCGGGTGCATTTTTATGCCAATGAAGAGACTACCGCCCATCTTCAAGGGCTGGTGAAAGCCAAATATGGACAGACATTGACAGACTTTTCCCGCCTGGACGACTGGGGAGACCTGCTGATACTGACCGGACAAGTGAATTTCGACCATCTGCTGGTCATCATCAGCGCCCGCCGCGGCTCCATCTCCTATGACAGCTCCTTCGAGAAGCTACCGGCACAAATCAGCAAGTACTTTGCAAATAACAGCCTGATAGTACTCTATCCCGACCAACTGGGCGAGCCGCAGGATGCGGTATCCTTCTCCAACCCGCGTGGCAACAACGAGTCGCAGCACTACGAGAAGGTAGGCAAATGGTTCTATAAATGGTTCAAGAAGAATTGACGATTGACAATTGATAATTGACAAAAATCTGTGTAAATCCGTGTAATCTGTGGTGAAAATGGAAGATTGGCAACAACGAACGCAACTTTTATTAGGAGATGAAAAAATGGAACGCCTGCGCCGGGCACATGTACTTGTCGTAGGACTGGGTGGTGTAGGTGCTTATGCGGCCGAGATGATATGCCGTGCCGGAGTGGGGCGGATGACGATTGTCGATGCCGATACCGTGCAGCCTACGAATATAAACCGTCAGTTGCCGGCTCTGCATTCTACCCTGGGGCAAAAGAAGGCGGAGATATTGGCATCACGTTTCAGGGACATTAATCCGGCTCTGGAACTGAGAGTGTTGCCCGTATTCTTGAAAGATGAGAACATACCGGAACTGCTGGATGATGCGGCTTATGACTTTGTGGTGGATGCCATCGATACGCTTGCTCCAAAATGCCACTTGATAGCGGAAAGCATGAAGCGGCATATCAAGATAGTGTCCAGCATGGGGGCAGGAGCAAAGAGTGACATTTCGCAAGTGCGCTTTGCCGATATCTGGGATACCTATCATTGCGGGTTGAGCAAGGCTGTGCGTAAGCGTCTGCAAAAAATGGGCATAAAGCGGAAACTTCCAGTTGTTTTCAGCACCGAACAGGCTGATCCGAATGCCGTTTTGCTGACGGACGACGAGATGAACAAGAAGTCCACCTGTGGAACAGTGAGCTACATGCCCGCAGTTTTTGGCTGCTATTTGGCCGAATATGTAATTAAAAGACTATAGTAATAGCACTTGAAAGAAAACTATCAAATAGTAAATAGTAAATTGTCAAATTGTAAATAGCCTAGTGATTCATTTAGAGAATATAACGAAGAGTTTCGGTAACCTGCAAGTGTTGCGGGGTATTGACCTGGAGATAGAGAAAGGGGAGATTGTCAGCATTGTAGGCCCCAGTGGAGCGGGTAAAACTACCTTGCTGCAAATCATGGGTACGTTGGATATGCCGGATGGCGGTTCGGTGGTTATTGACGGTACACAAGTCAACCGTATGAGGGAGAAGGAACTTTCCGCATTCCGCAACCGCCATATCGGCTTTGTGTTCCAGTCCCATCAACTGCTGCCGGAGTTTACGGCTTTGGAGAATGTAATGATACCAGCCTTCATTGCCGGAAGAGGACAGCAGGAAGCCAAGGAGGCGGCTACGGAAATTCTTGAATTCATGGGGCTTGCCGAACGGGCCTCCCACAAGCCGAATGAGTTGTCGGGAGGTGAGAAGCAGCGTGTGGCGGTGGCCCGTGCTCTCATCAATCATCCAGCAGTGGTGCTGGCAGATGAACCTTCCGGCAGCTTGGATACCCATAATAAGGAAGAACTTGCACCAGCTCTTTTTTGATTTACGTAACCGTTTCGGACAAACGTTTGTTATCGTAACCCATGATGAAGGACTGGCGCAGCTCACCGACCGGACGATACATCTGATTGACGGGGAAATCAATAAAATGGTCTGAGCCTATTTCCCCGTGCCCATTACTCCCGAGTCATTGTCACTGTTGTTTACCTTCCGCTGTGCTGTCTTGAAACTGCGGCCGAACGAGAAGTTGTAGGAAAAGTTCACCAGGAACATGCGGGAGCTTTCTTTTATATAATTATTTGTCTTGTAGGATGCGAATTTATTCCAGTTTTCGCTTTGTACTTTATAGTTGTCGGTGAAAGGATTGAATGCACCGACTCCTACCCGAAGATTCTTATGCTTGTAATATACAGCTAACATCTGGATGTTTTCTCCTCCCGAGAGGGTTTCTCCCCAGAAATTGTTCCAATTGGTGTTTATCTGCCAGAACAGAGAGAACTGTTTGTAGTTTAATGAGGCTTCTGCCTCACAAAACCAGTTGGTGTAGGTATGCGAGTAGTGATTGCCATGCTCATGTAATGGTTGACACCGCCCGTAAAAGAAAATTGCAGAATGTCGCGGATGGGTCCTACGCGGAGCATGGCACGCCCGGAGAGTTTCTGCCAATCCTTCTGATTGTCCCAAGTCTGCACTATTTTGTTGCCTTCTTGAATCTTCTCGTCCATAATGGCATTGGGACGATAGTCATAGGCTCCCCATAGATTGGTATAAAAGATGCCTTTTTTCCATTCGTAAGTCAGTTCCGTATGATAGCACATATATTGATTCCAGATGCGGGTTGCCACGACGTATCTGGAATGAGTCCACTGCTTGCTCCACATCGCTGAGGTCGCCCAATGAAGGAGAAGCGTTATAGATGTTTCCCTTCCAGCGGAGGTAGGAGTTGTCTGACATGGCATAGTGCAGAACGATACTCGGGTTGAAACTGTAGTTCTCGGTAGATTTGTCCTTGCCGCTCTGATTATAGTAGAAACGAGTCATGGCCACTCCCAGCCGGTAGTTTAGTTTGTCTATCTTTCCACGGTATTCTCCGAATATGTATGTGTTCTCTTGGTGCATATTGGTTTCATAATAATGCCCGTTTCTGTATTCATTGTTAGAGTAGGACTGTGTATGGCTCAGACCGAAGCTCAATGCGTTCCCCTTGGAATATTGCTTCTCATAAATGGCCTCGGCAATCAGGGAGTATTTGTTGCCTCGGATATTGTTGTCAATATCGGTCAATATGTTCCCCGGGGTGCTTTCTTGGTAGAGCCGCTGCGATTTTTCCCGATTATAGGTGCCTACTACATTGAATACCAGGGTTTGCTTGTTTTTCAGATTCTGTTGGTAGTACAAATCCAGTGAGGGACGTGTCCAGCTCTGGTCGGTACGGTCGGTCATGTCTACCACGTCCGTTTCATCATTGGCATTATAGAGAGTTCCTTTATAATCCCAGTGTGGCTGATTGTTTCCTCGAAGGCGGAAGGTGGCGCTGAAAAGGGAATTCTCAGAAGCCTGCAAACTATAATTTACGTTTAGGTTGTGCTGGCACATGGTTGCCTTGCTGGGCTCTCCTTTCTCCAGGCGTCTGAGTGTAGTGCCGTCTGCCAGGTGGAATTCTTCTTCATTGTCGCGGTACATGCCGTTAAAATCCCGCGGTCCCATGTAGTAGGAGAAGCCGAATTCTGATTTTTTATGGTTTACTTTGCCGTACAGATTATAGTTTCCCCACATCGTGTTCAATCCTTGGGAAATGTCGGCACCGAAGTTTCCGCCCGTTTCGGGACGGCGCACTATGTAGTCCAAAACGACTTCGGCATTACCGTAGCGCAGTCCCGGATTGTCATGGTACTCTATACGTATAATGTCGGCAGGGCGAATGGCTTTTATCTCGTCTATTTCGGCTTTGACTCCATTGATGCGTAATTGCAGTTCTCCACCGCCGGACAATCCAATCTCATTGTTCATGGGGTTGACCAGAATACGTGGCAGCATCAGTTCCTGCAACAGATTCACTCCGTTTGTGGAAGTTTTCATTTGTCTTTCGGATGGGAAAACCAGTTTGCGGTCTGCACGGCTGATTTGGCTGGAGCCGGTGATAGTCACTCCTTCCAGTGCGATAGAAGCACTGTCTAATACGATTGGTCCAAGGTCGGTATGGCGCTTTACTCCATTGAGGGTGATGTATCCGGTATTATACCCGATGCTGGAAAGAACAAGTCTGTAATCTCCGGTAGCCGTGTTCTTGAAGATGAATTCTCCTTCTGGACTTGTGGTCACACCGGCGACAAAAGTAGAGTCGATGGTCTGTAATACCACATTGACATACTCTATACTCTTGTCGGAAGCATCGCGGACGGTTCCTTTTATTTCTATTTTTTGAGCAAAAGCATTCTGTGCCATACTGCCCAGCAGCATGGTTATAATCATTAATTTTTTCATATTGATACGATGGTTCTAATCCTTATTGCAGTAGGCCTTCCTGTTTTTAGGGTGTTTCTGCTTGTTAGACGAAATGACTGGTGAAAAGGTTGCATCAGACATTGAAAAAATGTTGCATGATGCTGTTATTCAAAGCAAACGTAGTGACTGATTTTCTCCAAATCGGTATCGGAGAATTCCTCGTAAAGTGCAAAAGGTTTCAGACTATGAAGGTCGCCTTTCTTCTTCCGGTATTCTACAAAGGCCTTTGCCTGGTAGAAGTTGATGTAAGGATGGTGGCGCAGCCTCTCTATGCTACTACGGTTCAGGTTGATGAGGTGGATGGCCCGGGTGTCGATGGAAACCAGGACTGCAATTGGGTGGTGTCCAAATGGATTTCTTGTAATTGCGTGATGTTGTAGAATCCTCCCAAGCGTTGCCGATAACCGATGATTAGACGGGCAATGCCACTACCGATGCCTGGTATTTTCTTCAGTTCTGTGGTGTCGGCGCGGTTCAGGTCGACAAGGGTCCCAGACGGATATTTTTCCGGTGCAATTCGGAAAGTAACGGCGCTGTCATTGCTTGCAGGAGAGCTGTATAACTGGACGGTTCTTGTTTCTGTGTCTTCCGGAGTGATGTGGATATAGGGTAGGAGTGTCTGATATTGTTTTTCTGTCATTCCATATATTTTCCGGAAATCTTCTGCCTTATGGAACTTCCCTCCTTTACTACGGTAGCGGAGTATGTTCCGCGCCATCCATCCGGGCAGTCCCAGTCGGCAAAAAAATGACGGAGTCGGCGATATTGGGATTGAAACGGGCCAAGGAGACGGTTGTCGGTTGTTTTTGGGAGGAAGGTTTAAGTCTGTTGTCCCATTTTTGTTCCTTTTCTTGTATGGATGCGATGAACGATTCGTATTCTGCCATGGCAGTGGCCTGCCGCCGGATTACTTCATCGGAGAGGGGGCGGTTCTCTCTTTGGTATATATAAATATACCCGGAGAGAAAGACGAGAATAATGCCGGTAATCAAAACCAGTATTCCGCGCCTTTCTCCCCGGGAGAAATAAAGGAATTCTTTAAAGGGGTTCTGCATGATGGCCTATTTCAGAAAACCCAGTTCATTGATAAAAATCAGTGCAATTCCTATCGGAGCAATATATTTCAGGATGAATATCAATAGCTTGTAGACGGATACTTTCAGAGTGCCATTGTTGCTGACTTCTTCCCATACGATTTTCTTGTCCAGATACCAGCCTATGAAGATGGAAATGAAGAAACCGCCTAACGGTAGCATTAGCTTGGCCGTTACAAAGTCGAACAAATCGAATAGGTTTAGCCCGAATACGGTATAGCTTTTGCCGATACCGAGAGACAGTGAGCAGAATACTCCTAAGAAAATACAGCCCGCTGTCACGTATCTGGCTGCCTTGCTGCGTGAGAACTTGAACTCTTCATGTAGATAGGCAGTTACCACTTCGTGCAGGGAAATGGTGGAAGTAAGTGCTGCCAATGCCAGTAGGATATAGAACATCAGAGACAGCAGTATCGCCAGCCAGGGAATATTGCCGAACGCTTGCTGAAAGACAATTAGGTAAGGTTGATGAATAGCAGACTGGGACCCGCATCCGGTTTGATGCCTACAGAGAAGGCGGCAGGGAAGATGATGAATCCTGCCAAAATGGCTACCATGGTGTCGATAGCCGCCACGTTGAGTGCCGTTTTGGGCAGGTTCGTATCATTGCGGAAGTAAGAAGCGTATGTACAGAGACATCCCATCCCCAAGCTCAAGGAGAAAAATGCC
>OIFH01000108.1_pt1 | contig 12952 bp, 13 predicted proteins | sample 1581951 | NCBI WGS metagenome assembly OIFH01 (sample SAMN04414075, study PRJEB24778) | human gut metagenome | material: faecal | host: Homo sapiens | reverse complement strand
ATAAAAAAGATGCATTCCTATCACACCAGACAAGATGCATCACACAACAACAAAACAAACACTCTACTATCATCTTCACAGACTTCCGTAGAGAAGCGACTATAATATATAGCTAAAGATAGAACACTTGCAGAGCTACTGTACTTTGTATACTATTTTAGAAGTTAGGTTCTCTAATTAATATTTTTTAATCATACCATCCACCATATGGACTGTCCGGTCCGTGATTTTGGCAAGTCCCTCGTCATGCGTCACTATGACAAAAGTCTGCCCCAGACGGTCCCTCAAATCGAAGAACAGTTGATGTAAATCTTCTTTATTATGTGTGTCCAGACTACCGGATGGTTCGTCTGCCAGAATAACTGCCGGGTCGTTAATCAAAGCCCGCGCTACCGCTACCCGTTGTTTCTCACCTCCCGACAGTTCATTCGGTTTATGAGAAGCCCGGTCAACCAGCCCCATGAAATCCAGAATCTTCGTGGCACGGTCATTTGCCTCTTTGGAAGAAACGCCTGCAATAAGGGCGGGAATCATCACATTTTCCAATGCCGTAAACTCCGGCAACAGTTGATGAAACTGGAAAACAAAACCGATATTCTTATTACGGAACGCAGATAGTTCTTTCTCTTTCATCCGGCTTACTACTGTTCCGTCAATCTGCACCGTACCTGCGTCCGGTTCATCGAGAGTGCCCATGATCTGCAACAAAGTCGTTTTACCGGCACCGCTCGGACCTACGATACTGACAATTTCTCCTTTATTGATTTCCAGATCAATGCCTTTCAACACTTGTAATGAGCCGAAACTCTTCGTTATACCTTCTAGTTTTATCATAATAGCCTTTATAATCGTTTAATGACATATTCAGCCAGATAGCACCCAAACACGGCCGGCATATAACTGACTGTTCCACACGTCGATTTCTTATTCTGTTCATCATCCGTCAGCAACACGGCTTTCGGGTCGGCTTGTTCCGTACTGAACACTACCGGAAGTTTCCGTTTCATTCCCATCTTCTGCAAGCGTTTCCGTACCGCCTTGCTTAAACCGCAATGATACGTTTCCCAAAGATCGGCAAAACGAACTTGGGTGATGTCACTCTTCGCTCCTGCCCCCATACTGGAAACAATCTTTATACGACGTTTCATCGCCTCATAAATCAGAAAGCATTTCGGACTGATCGTATCAATAGCATCTACTATAAAATCATATTGATTGGCATCCAACAGTTCCGGTATATTCTCATCTTTCAGGTAGACGGGCAGAACGGTCAATTCGATATCCGGATTTATATCTTTATAACGGGCAGCCAATACTTCCGCTTTCGCCTTTCCCAGTGTGGAATGCATGGCCGGCAACTGACGATTCATATTGGTAGGCTGCACTGTATCGGCATCTACAATCGTCATCCGTCCGACTCCTGCGCGGCAGATCATCTCGGCGGCGTAAGCCCCCACTCCACCCAATCCCACGACCAATACGTGCGCGTTCCGGATGCGTTCCATCTTTTCCTCTCCTAACAGGAGTGCTGTTCTCTGTTGCCAGTCGTATCTTTCCATCAGTTTTTCTTTAACCATTTATAGAACCATTTACCCACTTTCTCATAATGTTGAGACTCATTATGTCCACGCGGATCAGAGAATGACACAATTTCCTGCGGTTCTCCAAACTGATCGGGATAGATGATAATCAAACTATTATTAGAGAAATATTTTCCCAGTTGCGCCGGCAGACGTTCAAAAGAGGTATCGTAAGAGATAGACCCGCGACGGGCAGAAACAACCACCAGCAAGTGGTCATAATTCACCTGTCCTGTCAATAACAGGAGATCTTCCCATTCTTCCAGAATGGAAAATTCTGTCGGGGTACCTGCATGTCTTTTCTTCACCAGTTGCTGAAGGCGCATCAATGTACGCTCATTGGCAAAGAAATGCACCCGACAGCCGAGGATGCTTCCCATACGGCAGAAATGTTCCACCCATTTTGAGAACCCCGATTCATATTCAGCCTTTGGCGGAACGGCAATATTAATTCGGCGCAGGGTGTTAACCGGCATCAAGAATTTGGCAATCATCACTTCACGATGCGTACCTTTCAATAGGCTTTCAGCCAGATGTCCGAAGAAAGAGTCGACAATATTGGCCTTCCGGTGCAGGCCGATCACAACATCCGTAGCTTCATATTCTTTGATCGTATGGATAATCCCCGAAGCAATATTCAAATCATAACGGCTCACCATCGTGACAGGCACATCGGCGGCAGCAGCAATCATGGCAGCCTTCTCCAGGTTACGTTTACCCTGCTGCTCTTTCTTCTCCGAACTGTTATTGTCATTAATCACATTCAATGCAACCAATGCATTCTTCTGCTTGGCATCCTTTATTACCAAAGCCAGATTAACCAAATCTTCAATCGTCTCCGGATTGGCGACCGGAATTAGGATCTGTTCCTTATTTATCTGTTTAGCTTCTTCTTCCGCTTGCACATTTTCATCCAGAGCGAAACGGCGGGCCGAACGTTCGGTCACCAAAGAACTGATGACGCAAGTGAAAAGTATCATCACTACCGTGCCGTTCAATACATCATCATTCAACAAGCGTTCTCCATTCTCCATAATAATTTCGTGGCCGATCAGTACTGCTGCCAGTGTAGCCGCAGCCTGCGCATTACTCAAGCCAAATATCATGCTCCGTTCATTCGACTGCATCCGGTATATCTTCTGCGTGATCCAGGCAGCCACCATTTACTAAAAGTCGCCACTACTGTCATTACAATAGCCACCTTCAATGCTTCACCTCCGGTAAACAGGCTCCTTACATCAATAATCATCCCGACGCCAATCAGGAAATAAGGAATAAACAAGGCATTTCCCACAAACTCCAGGCGGTTCATCAAAGGAGATACATGAGGAATCAAACGATTCAACACCAAGCCTGCCAGGAAAGCGCCTAAAATTCCTTCCATTCCCACGAATTCCATCAACCCTCCTCCAAGGAAAACCATTGCCAGTACAAACACAAACTGCATCACGCTGTCATCATACTTCCGGAAGAACCAACGTCCGATACGGGGAAAGAAGAAAACAATCAGGAATCCGAGAAAAGCCACTTTTGCCACAAGAAACACCCAGAACCAACCATCAACAGTGCCTTTAAACATACCACCTATGACGGCAAGAATAATCAAAGCAAGGGTGACGGTGACAGCCGTCCCCCCAATGGTTATATTGACGCTGCGCAAACGCGACAATCCATAACGGCTAATAATAGGATAGGCTATTAAAGTATGGGAAGCGTACATACTTGCCAATAACACCGCCGTGAGAAAGCCATAACCCAGCATACTCATACTACTCCATATTCCCAACGCCATCGGAATCAGAAAGGTGAGCCAGCCGAACACAACACTTTTCGTCCGGTTTTTCTTAAAGTCCTCCATATCCATTTCGAGTCCGGCAAGAAACATGATATAATATAATCCCACTTTGCCGAAGAGTTCGAAACTGCTGTCACGGTCGAGCACATGAAAGCCGTGTTCGCCAATCAATACACCCGCCAGAATCATGCCTATAATATGAGGTATATGAAGACGTCCGAGGATCATCGGAGCAAAGAGAATGATAATCAATACCAAAAAGAATACCCAAGTCGGTCGGTAATCGGTAAGGTTAAATTAAAATCAAACAGGTTCATAGGCTGTGGCTTTAGGAATTCAATGCAAAGGAACAAAAAAAGTTTGCAGAATCACAATGAATGTCCAGACGTATTATTCAGCAGTCAATTACTTACTTTACTACTTTTTTCCCCGCTTACCTATTCCAAGATCTATTTCATTAGGCACTTTTATTTCGTTCTACTATAGTGTCTCTTGCGTATGACTATAGTTATACGCAAGGGAGACTATAGTTATCCTTACGTTACACTATAGTTAAACGAAGTAATATTAGGCAATAAAGATAATCTTATCAAGCTACGAAACCAATCCGATTCGCATCGCGACGGAGAACGCATCCCTTTTGGTGCATTTATCCGATCCAACAACCACACTTGATTATACGTAAGGTTAAAGAAATCCGCCGAAAAACTGAAATATTTCTCTCAAAAGCGATGTTTATATGCTAAAATTGTTATAATTTTGCAGCCAAATCTTTTCTATTCGACAGGAAAGAAATTCAATATTCACAATTTAACAAAAGAAAAAGATGAAAGTAGCTATTGTTGGCGTAAGCGGAGCCGTAGGACAAGAATTCCTGCGCGTGCTCGATGAGAGAAACTTCCCGATGGACGAGTTAGTTTTGTTCGGTTCTAAACGTAGTGCCGGAACAACTTATACTTTCCGCGGTAAACAGATCGAGGTGAAACTCTTACAACACAACGATGACTTTAAAGGGGTAGACATTGCTTTCACTTCTGCCGGTGCAGGAACATCCAAGGAGTTCGAAAAACAATCACCAAGTATGGATGCTGTGATGATCGACAACTCCAGCGCATTCCGTATGGATGCCGATGTACCTTTGGTTGTGCCTGAAGTAAATGCAGAAGATGCATTGGAACGTCCGCGTGGCGTTATTGCCAACCCGAATTGTACGACTATCCAGATGGTAGTTGCACTGAAAGCCATCGAAAAGCTTTCTCATATAAAACCGTGCATGTGTCTACCTATCAGGCAGCAAGTGGTGCGGGTGCTGCTGCTATGGACGAATTGTACGAACAATATCGCCAGGTATTGGCAAACGAGCCTGTGACTGTAGAGAAGTTTGCCTATCAGTTGGCTTTCAACCTGATTCCGCAGATTGACGTATTTACAGAAAACGGTTATACGAAAGAGGAAATGAAAATGTATAATGAAACACGCAAGATCATGCATTCTGACGTAAAGGTTAGTGCAACTTGCGTACGTGTTCCTGCATTACGCGCTCACTCTGAAAGTATCTGGGTAGAAACAGAACGTCCGATTTCCGTAGAGGAAGCTCGGTGAAGCATTCGCTAACGGTGAAGGTCTGGTTCTTCAGGACAATCCTGCAGAAAAGGAATATCCGATGCCGCTGTTCCTGGCAGGTAAAGATCCGGTATACGTAGGCCGTATCCGCAAAGACCTGACAAACGAAAACGGATTGACTTTCTGGATTGTAGGTGACCAGATCAAGAAAGGCGCTGCCCTGAATGCTGTTCAGATTGCCGAATATCTGATTAAAGTAAAAAATATCTAATACAATAGACTGGATATAATATCCGGTCAATGACAGATAAGCCCAATAAATCAACCGGCTTGCAATGTGATAGTGATCGCAATGCAAGCCGTTTTTTTATTTTCTAAATTACCTATTAAAGAAAAGGTACCCATTATTAGGTAAAAGATCCCCAGTTGCAGGTATTAAGATTTGTGAAAATAACTATTTATAGTGATTGATATAAACTTGGTTTTTATCGAATTTTGCACAAAACTTATCTATGAAATATTGTCTTTTTAACATAGCATTCTGGGGGCTGCTATTTTTCAATTTATTTGAGGCCGCAGCTAATTCAAACATCTATACAATCTCGGGACGTGTGACCGAGCCCAAAACGAATTCCCCCTTGCCCGGTGCTTCCATTCTCATTAAAGGCACCTATTTATGGGCTGTATCCAATCAGAAAGGCGAATTCACGATACAAGGAGTGCAGGAGGGAAAATATAATCTGGAAGTTTCTTTTCTGGGTTATGTACCGGCAACAATTCCGGTAAATGTGCACAGTAATATCAAAACCTACATATAGAACTCAAAGAAAACACGCTTGCACTGGATGATGTAGTCGTTACTGCACAAGCGCCCAAGAATGAGTTAAACACTACGCTCACTATCGGTAATAATGCGCTGGAACATTTGCAGGTATCCAACGTGAGCGATATCTCCGCTCTTCTTCCGGGAGGAAAGACAAAAGTGCCGGATCTTACCACTAATAATATCTTCTCATTACGCGACGGAGGGTCGACAGTCGGTAATGCAGCCTTTGGGACAGCCGTTGAAGTGGATGGGGTACGTATTGGCAATAATGGCTCATTTGGAAATATGAACGGAGCAGATACCCGTAATATCACCGTGGCGGATATTGAATCGGTTGAAGTCATCACCGGAGTACCTTCGGCTGAATACGGGGATTTGAATAGCGGAATGGTCAAGATTCACACCCGGAAAGGGAAAACACCCTGGAACATATTATTGTCCATCAATCCCCGCACCGAACAGGTTTCCTTCTCCAAAGGATTGGATTTAGGAAACGACAAAGGCGTTATCAACATAAACGGAGAATGGACAAAGGCTACCCAAAAGTTGGTATCTCCCTATTCGTCTTATACAAGAAGGGGATTCTCTGCCGGATATAGCAACACTTTCAGCAAAGTGTTCAGATTCGATATCGGTGTTACAGGTAATATCGGAGGAATGAATACCAAAGATGACCCGGATGCCTATTCGGGAGAATACAACAAAGTGAGGGATAACGTATTCCGGGCAAACACTTCACTGGCCTGGCTGCTCAATAAATCGTGGGTCACCAACCTCAAGTTCGACGCATCGGTATACTACAATGACAATAACTCCCATGCACATACTTTCTATTCGTATGCATCGGAACAGCCGGCTGTTCATGCCACGCAAGAAGGATATTTTATGGCAAGCAAACTGCCATATACCTACTTCGCAGATCAGATCATCGACTCCAAAGAACTGGATTATGCCGCATCGTTAAAGTATGAATGGAACAGACGGTTCAAGACTGTAAACAGCAACCTGAAAGCGGGTGTTCAGTGGAAAGCAACAGGGAATGTGGGTGAAGGAGAATATTACAAAGACCCTTCACTGGCTCCGAACGGTTATCGCCCCCGCCCTTACACCGCTTATCCATATATGCATAACGTTTCGCTTTATGCCGAAGAAAGTCTGTCGTTACCAGTGGGAAACACCCTGCTTAGACTGATGGCGGGAGTGCGTTGGGAACATTTGTTTATCAAGGGAACGAACTATAAAAACCTGAATACTCTTTCACCACGTTTCAATGCCAGATGGCAGTTGAACGAACATATCGCTATCCGTGGCGGTTGGGGAATCACTGAAAAGCTTCCCTCTTTCTATACCTTGTACCCCAAACAGGAATACCGGGACATACAGACATTCGGTTTTTCCTATAATAACAATGAATCATCTTATATCTATTACAGCCAGCCCTACACATTACTGCACAATGAGAATCTACGCTGGCAACGGAATCAGAATTCGGAATTGGGCATTGACGTCCATATAGCCCGGACCAGGATTTCGCTAGTCGGTTATTTCAACCGTACCAAGTTACCGTATAAATACACGAGTTCCTATAACCCGTTCTCTTACGATGTTCTCCAATTACCGGAGGGATTCACTATGCCGACTAATCCGCAAATCAATGTGGATAATCAGACGGGAATGGTGTACATACGTGACAATGCATCGAGCTACTGGACTCCTATGGATGTAAAGGTGACCGACCAGACTTTTGTCAAGTCAACCTCTCCCGATAATGGAATGGACGTCATTCGCCGTGGAGCGGAAATGATTGTTGATTTCCCGGAAATAACTCCTATCCGTACGCAATTCCGGTTAGATGCCTCCTATGCTTATACTAAATATATCGACAATTCTTTGTCCTATTATTATCAGAACGGATGGTCGCACACCAGTCTTGCCAACCCGCTCCTACCAATATGTAGGTATCTATGCCAATGGCGACAACTTATCGACGACTGCCAACGGTAAACGTACCCACTCATTGGATGCCAATATCACAGCCATCACCCGTATTCCGAAAGCCAGACTGATTATTTCATGCAGACTGGAGGCTTCGCTTGTGAAGCGTTCGCAGAATATCTCCGAATATAAGGGAAAAGAATACGCGTTCAACGTAAGTGAAAGCAGCAATGCCCAAACGGGTGGAAGCATTTATAACGGTGACTCTTATACGGCTATCTGGCCGGTGGCATATCTCGACCTGAACAATGAGATGCATCCTTTCACGTCAGCCGAAGCCGAGAATCCGGAATTCTCTTATCTGATACGCAAATCGGGCAATGCCTACACATTTGCAGCGGATGGATATGATCCTTATTTCTCCGCCAATATCAACATAACCAAAGAGATTGGCGACCATGTGTCTCTTTCTCTCAACGCTATCAATTTCACCAATTCACGGCCGTATGTAAAATCTCATGCAACCGGTGTGAGCGCGCTCTTTACCCCGGATTTCTATTATGGACTTACTTGCCGTATTAAATTTTAAAGTATATGAAGCAGTCTATCTACATATTATTACTAACAGTGACCGGGATCTTTGCAGGATGCACGGATCTTGATAAAGAGAATCCGTACGACGATCAGTTGCACAGCCTGCAAGTGACTGCCGTATACCCGGATGGATACTCGGAATATCTCCGGGAAGGAGTGACCGTAAAGATTGAAGATGTCGATCGTGGAAATTCTTACAAGGCTAAAACCGACAAGAACGGAGTGGCGCAATTCTCTCTGACTAAAGGTATATATCGCGTGCAGGTCAGCGACAAGGACGGACAGGATATTTTCAACGGACTGGCCGATAATGTGAAACTGACCAGCGGAAACATGGCGTTCAACCTCCCGCTCATCCATTCCAGAGCCGGGGCTATTATTATTAAGGAGATTTATTGCGGAGGATGTACAAAGTTGCCGCTGGAGGGAAACTACCAGTCCGACAAATATATAATCCTGCATAATAACGATTCGGAAGTGCAATATCTCGATAGTTTATGTTTCGGAGCGCTTGATCCTTACAATTCCCAAGCTACCAATGTCTGGGTAACGCAGGATGAAATAACCGGAGCAACCATCTTCCGGGATTTTGCTCCCATCGTTCAGTGCATCTGGCAGTTTGGCGGTACCGGCAAGACTTTCCCGCTTCAACCGGGAGAAGATGCAGTGATTGCCATCAATGGGGCAGTTGACCATGCAGCGCAATACCCGCAATCTGTCAATCTGAACAAACCGGGATACTTTGTCTGCTACAATAACGTTTATTTTCCGAATACACAGTATCATCCGGCTCCGGGGGATCAAATCACACCGGATCATTATCTGAACGTGGTATTGAAAACCGGACAGGCGAATGCTTACTCGTTCTCTATCTTTTCTCCTGCTACGGTTATCTTTAAAGCTAAGGATACCACGATACAGGACTTTGTTCTAAAAGAGGGAAGTGTGATACAAAAACCGGGAAGTACCACCGACCGGGTGATAGCAGTTCCGCTCGACTGGGTGATTGATGGAGCGGAAGTGTACTACGGTGGTTCCTCCAACAACAAGAAACGTATATCTCCTTCCATCGACGCAGGATATGTCACTCAAAGTGCGACATACAACGGACGCAGCTTATATCGACATGTGGACGAAGAAGCTACGCAGGAAGCAGGTTATGAAGTATTGATGGACACCAACAACTCTTCTACCGATTTTTATGAAAGAGAAAACAATCTTTGCATGAGTGAGAATGAAAAAAATATATATAACAGGTCTTTGGTTACTATGTATAGTGTACGGTGTTTCGGCACAGACTTACGACATTATAGAACGGCGTAATTCCTGGAATACCGGAAAAAATGTTACAGGTATCAGGATGGATAGCATCTCTTCTTCCTATGCCGAACTGTATGGTAAGAATAACCATGGTGATTTCCACCACTCTTACGAAGCGGAGAAATCATGGAATGCCGGAGCAATAGCCAAGTCTATCACTCATCTGAAAGGGTATTCGCTGACTGGTTCTTTCTCATTCGATCATACTTCCGGTAAGGACATGAGTGGTTCCATGTTTATCCAGCCGGGATTTTATCCGGTAGACATTCTAGAGTTCACTCCCGGACGCAAAGACCTGCAACGATACGCTTTTATGGGCGGTATTGCATCAGATATTGCACCTAACTGGCGATTGGGAGGAAAGATTGACTTTGCCGCCTCCAACTATTCCAAACGGAAAGACTTGCGACATACCAATTACCGGCTGGATTTGAAAGTAGCCCCCAGTGTGATGTATCACTCGGGCGATCTAGCCATCGGTTTTTCTTATATGTTCAGCAAAAACAGCGAATCGGTCAAGGCGGAAGTAATCGGGACTACCGAAAACTCCTACAACGCCTTCTTGGACAAAGGACTGATGTATGGAGCTTATGAAGCATGGGACGGCAGCGGGATTCATCTAAGCGAATCGGGAATCAACGGCTTTCCGATCAAAGAACTGTCTAACGGGGGAGCACTGCAACTTCAATGGAAGAGATTTATGGAGATATCGAATATACCTATTCTTCGGGGTCTGCCGGTGAAAGAGATGCTATCTGGTTCAAATTCCCCACTCACCGGATTGCCTCTCATTGAGTTATCATTTCAAACAGGGAAAGAAAGAGCATTTTCTACGATTGAACCTGCAATGGTCACATTTGGTCAACAACGAGAATGTGATTAATAAGGAGACTGTTAACGGAATAACGACGACTTATATCAACGGCTCCAACCGCATTTTCGAAAGAGATGCTTTCTCGGTCCATCCCGAATATGAATTTATAAGTCCTCGTACAGAAGTTCGTTTGGGAACACATATTTCAACTTTCAAACGACTGACTACCCAGATGTATCCGTATGTAGCGTCGGAAAAGATGCTTTGTACGCAGACGTATGTATCCAGCGTGTTTCATATAGGGAAATTTGACTTAAAGGCAGCCGCTTCCTTTGCCATAGGAAACTCTACTGAGAAAAGCAGAGTCATTACAACAGATACGGAGCCGGGTGATCCTCCTTATCGCCTGACAGATTATTATAATCTGCAGAATGAATATGCTACTGCTCCACAAGCAACGCTTCGTCTCGGTTTACGCTATCATTTCAACCATGGGATCTATGCTGAAGTACAGGGAAGTTATACACGCGGTTTCAACCTTCACTATATAGATGGTTCGAGCCGTTGGAATGAGACTATCAAGTTAGGATATACTTTTTGAGAACCGGGATATGCTTTTTGAAAACAATGAATATATATATAAACTAAATTATTAAGCAATGAAAAAGAGTTTAACATTTATCTTCGCAGCAGCACTTTTGGTATCTTGCCAACAGGAAGAGAACGAAACGACGACTCCTTCAGACAGTCGTATTACTATCTCGCCTGTTATCACACGCGCTACCGAAGTTAACTTTGAAACCGGAGATAAAATTGGCGTTACAATCATCCAAAACGGTGACTTCGTATATGCGGAAAATAAACTAATGACATTCAATGACGGAGTATTTGCAGGTGACCTGCTTTGGTACCCGGAAGGAAATGACAAATCGCAGATAGTAGCATACTATCCTTATAGAGAAGGTAATACTCCTACTTCTTTTTCTGTAGAAGCCGATCAGACCACCGGATATGGGGCATCAGACCTTATGGCAGCAAGCAATAAAGATGTACTTCCTACTGTAAATACTATAACAATGAACTTTAAGCATCTGCTTACCAAACTGGTCATTAATGTAACAAAGGAAGTAGAAGCCAACATAACATCCATTGCATTGAAAGGCTCTATCCCGACTGCAACTCTTGATCTGGCTGCCCTTACAGTTACTGCTGACGCGAATGTCGCAGCTACAAACATTACGGCACAGGTTGTTGAAACGAACAAAACTTACCGCGCCTCATCGTTCCCCAAACGGTAGCTTTGACGCTCGAAGTAGCAACTTCTGATGGCAAGACCTTGTCGCAGAAACTCACATCTACTACTTTAGCGCAAGGAGGACAATACAGCGTAAACATCCGTGTATTGCCTGACGATATAGAGGTTAAACTTATCGGTGACATCGAAAACTGGACAGATGAAGGTGAAATCGGAGCAGACAATGAGATTCCTTTCGAAGAACATCTCAATGAGAACTATTTCTTATACGATAATGTAAAATATAACACGGTAACTTTGGCGAACGGTACTACGTGGATGGCTGAACCGCTTATTTATCTTCCGAAAGGATATACTCCTTCTACCGATCCTACTGCTGATAGTCATGTTTGGTACCCGTATGAAATCAAAGCTGACGGTGCAACCGTAGCCACAACAGAGGAAAGTGCTATCAAAGAATTAGGTTATCTATATGATTTCCAAGTTGCACTGGGCGGTAAGGAAATTACTGAAAGCAATCTGAACTCTTTTGAAGGAGCGCAAGGTATTTGTCCGAAAGGTTGGCACATACCAACACGTCTGGAATACTTTAATCTGGTAGGAAAAACAACGAATGATGTCGACGGCAAGGTACCGGCTGATGGTGATAAAGCCCTTTTCTATGATGCAGTTTATGACGGCGCCAAAATATCATCACTGAATAATGCAGGATTCAATTACCAATTCTCCGGCGTTCGTATGGCAACAAGCCTTACAGGTGCCGGCAGCTATCAAAAAACGGCAATAGCAGAAGATGCCAATATTCAAACTGCATGGCACGGAAAACCGGCAATGAATTATCTTATGACTTCGACTGCCTTCAAGCCCGTATACAATAGCACCAGCGGACTACTTACCAATATACAGTTCTTTGGATTAATGAGTACAATCAATGCAAAGTATTCGGAAGGCAGATTATCATTATCTTATGTCAGCATTAAAGCCGGTATGCAACTCCGTTGCGTAAGGGATCAAGCTGCCAACTAAAGGAGTAGTATTTGTTTCAAGCATGGTTGAAACTCCCCGCCCGTAAGGCGAACTATTAAAAGCTATAAACAAACGAAAAACAGATTACAAACTATATAAAAACGAAGCAATAACAATGAAAACAAAAAAGCTAACAATCGCAATTGCCCTTATGGCAATGACTTTTATCGGAACTTCATGTGGTAACAAACAACAGAAAAGCGCATCAGAAGCGACTACAGAACAGTCTGCATCTTCCGCTTTG
>OIFH01000107.1_pt1 | contig 13023 bp, 10 predicted proteins | sample 1581951 | NCBI WGS metagenome assembly OIFH01 (sample SAMN04414075, study PRJEB24778) | human gut metagenome | material: faecal | host: Homo sapiens | reverse complement strand
AAAAATGAACATTAAGTGATATTTGTTAAGCTACCTTTTATTAGGTAAGTAAACAATAGCTTGTGAAAGTAGTTGTTTACAGTGTTAGTATATAAATAACTTTTTATTCCCCGTGTTTGTGAGCGCACAAAGCTGGATGATTACAAAATAATAAAGTGATTATTTTTTCGTGATACCGGCTTGTGATAAGTCGGTATCATTTTTTTATCCCAGTATGATAGTATCTTATTATATCCAAAACAACAATATCCATCCACCTACCAAAATGTAGACGGACGGATATTGTCTTACTTTTATTCTCAATCTCTGCTCAAAATAAAAGCGAAAGACGTCTTTTATTTAATTTTAATCAGACGAAGCTTCCTATTTTTTCTTGCATTAATCCTTTAAATGCCGTAGGATAAGGAGTTTCAAACTCCATCAACTCTCTGGTTACCGGATGATAGAAGCATAACTTGAAGGCATGTAACGCCAATCGTCCTAAAGGATCACACTCACTGCCATAACGCCGGTCACCAATAACAGGATGACCTAAATCCGACATATGCACACGAATCTGATTCTTACGTCCTGTTTCCAAATCCAACTCCACCAAAGAATATCCATTGGCCCGCTTTATTGTTTTATAATGAGTAACCGCAAACTTACCTTCCCCATCATCCACAGGACTGGAACTAACATACAATTTCCGGTCGGTCAACCAAGACTCTACTGTACCGTAATCCTTCTCCATATCACCAGAAACGATGGACACATAACGACGGTCCGTCACAATATCATGCCAATTATCACGTAAAGTATTCTGGGTTTTTTCATCCTTGGCATACATCATCAATCCCGAAGTTTCACGGTCCAGACGATGTACTACAAATACGCGGTTGAAACGATGTGAGCGCTTTACATACTCATTCAAAATATGTTGTGCAGTACGTTCCTTCTGACGTTCTGTGCTGACAGAAAGCAACCCTTCCTTCTTTTCCACCACCAAGATATAAGCATCCTCGTATACCAGTTTCAGCATCGGATGTTTAAACTCACGGTTATTCTTCGCCTTAGACATCTGCACTTTCATACCTGGTTTCAACGCGAAGTTATATTGAGTAGTAATCACATTATCTACCAAAATCACACGGTTGGCAAGCAACGCCTTTACCTTGCTACGACTGATTCCCGCCATTTTCCGCATCAGGAAATCCATCAGCTCAGCGGACTCCGTCACATTATATATAGTATATCGGGCAACGCTTTTCGCCTTTGGTCTGCCGGAATCATTTTTTTTACCTCTTGACATAATTCTATTTACTGTTTAAACAATTTATAATTGAGCCATTCGGATTATCCTCTTTTTTCCAGCAACACTACATTTTCCACATGATGTGTATGGGGGAACATATCTACGGGTTGCACGGCCATCACCTTGTATTTGGCATCTAACAAAGACAAATCACGTGCCTGAGTGGCTGGATTACAGCTAACATACACAATCCGCTGAGGCTCAGCAAAAAGGATTGTATTAATCACATCATCGTGCATTCCGGCACGGGGAGGATCAGTGATGATAACATCAGGACGACCATGTTGACTGATGAACTCTTGAGTCAGGATATCCTTCATGTCACCGGCATAAAATAAGGTATTGTCAATGCCATTGATTGCCGAATTCACTTTGGCATCTTCTATCGCTTCAGGCACATATTCGATACCAATCACTTTCTTTGCCTGACGTGAAACGAAGTTGGCTATGGTTCCAGTCCCCGTATAAAGATCATACACCAACTCATTACCAGTCAATCCGGCAAAATTACGGGCCACCTTATAAAGATTATACGCCTGTCCGGAATTAGTTTGATAAAATGATTTCGCTCCTATCTTGAATCGCAAGCCTTCCATTTCCTCAAAAATATGGTCATTCCCTTTAAACACCATCACATCCAGATCGTTAATGGTATCATTACACTTATTATTGACTACATATAACAAGGAAGTGATTTGCGGAAAACGTTCTGCAACAAAAGTCAGTAACCGCTTCATTAAATCCAATTCACCCTCTTCTACAATCTTGCATTGCAGCAACACCATAAGCTCACCCGTACTTGAGGTACGAATCATCAAGTTGCGAAGCATTCCTTCTTGAGAACGCAGATTAAAGAAAGAATAATTGTGTTCGTATGCATAGTCACGAATCGCATTGCGTATCTGGTTGCTGATATCATCCTGTAACCAGCACTTGTCTATAGCCAGCACCTTGTCAAATGCACCGGGAATGTGGAAACCTACGGCATTCATCTGATCGTACTTCACATCTTCCTTTACCTCTTCCTCTGTCAGCCAACGTTTTGTTAGAAAACGTAAATTCCAATTTGTTGCGATAAAATTCCGTTTTTTCCGACCCCATGATAGGTGAAATTTCCGGCAATTCAATCTTGCCGATACGGGTCAGGTTATCCGTCACCTGCTTTTGCTTATACTTTATTTGTTCTGTGTATGGCAGACACTGCCACTTACAACCACCACATACACCATAATGCTGACAGAAGGGTACTGCACGCACAGGAGAATACTCATGGAATTTCACTGCCACAGCTTCTGCATAATGATTTTTCTTACGTTTTACCTGCAAGTCTACCACATCACCGGGTACTACATAAGGCACAAACACTACCAAGTCATTCACTTTCGCCAAAGCTTTTCCTTCGGCAGCTACATCTGTTATCGTTACCTTCTCTAATAATGGAAGTTCTTTCTTCTTTCTAGCCACTTTTCCGAATAAGTTAATTTGGGGACAAATTTAAGCATTTTCCCCGAATATACCCCCATAAATCGAAAGATATTAAAATTGTAAAGTAGAAATTACAATTTCTGCTAATTTTTTTCAGTAAATAGTTTGGAGATAAATAAAATATGTATAGTTTTGCGATTACATTTTTTGAGCGAGTTAACTTTAAATACATTATTATGGATAAAAAAAGAGTTTACACCTTTGGTAATGGACAAGCTGAAGGAAAAGCAGATATGAGAAATCTGCTTGGTGGAAAAGGCGCTAACCTGGCTGAAATGAATCTAATCGGTGTTCCCGTACCTCCGGGATTTACAATCACCACAGAAGTTTGTAGCGAATATTATGAGTTAGGTAGAGATAAAGTAGTAGAACTGCTGAAAGCGGATGTTGAGAAAGCCATCGCCAACATTGAAAGTCTGATGAACTCTAAATTCGGTGATATAGAAAATCCGTTATTGGTTTCCGTACGTTCAGGTGCTCGTGCTTCCATGCCTGGAATGATGGATACAATCCTTAATTTAGGTTTAAATGACGAAGTGGTGGAAGGCTTGAGCCGCAAGACCGGACGTCCTCGTTTCGCATGGGATTCTTACCGTCGTTTCGTACAAATGTATGGTGACGTAGTATTGGGTATGAAGCCGGTAAATAAGGAAGACATCGATCCTTTCGAGGAAATCATCGAAAAAGTAAAGGAAGAAAAAGGTGTGAAGCTAGACAACGAATTAGAAGTGGAAGACCTTAAAGAACTGGTTAAACGCTTTAAAGTCGCTGTAAAAGAACAAACCGGACAAGATTTTCCGACCTGTGCATACGAGCAACTTTGGGGTGCCATCTGTGCTGTATTCCGTAGTTGGATGAACGAACGCGCCATTCTTTACCGCAAGATGGAAGGTATTCCTGCCGAATGGGGTACTGCTGTAAGTGTACAAGCCATGGTATTCGGTAACATGGGTGACACTTCAGCTACCGGTGTTTGCTTCTCTCGTGACGCTGGTAACGGTGAGGATTTGTTTAATGGCGAATATTTGATCAACGCACAAGGTGAAGATGTTGTAGCCGGTATCCGTACCCCGCAACAAATCACAAAAATCGGTTCTCAGCGTTGGGCAGAACGTGCCGGTATTTCTGAAGAAGAACGCATAGCCAAATATCCCTCTATGGAAGAAGCCATGCCGGAAATCTACAAAGAACTGGATGCCCTGCAGACCAAATTGGAAAACCACTATCGCGATATGCAGGATATGGAATTTACTGTACAGGAAGGGAAATTATGGTTTTTGCAGACTCGCAACGGTAAACGTACCGGAGCAGCTATGGTAAAAATCGCCATGGACTTGTTGCGTCAGGGAATGATTGATGAAAAAACAGCGTTGGAGCGTTGCGAACCTAATAAATTAGACGAACTTCTCCACCCTGTGTTCGATAAGAAAGCTTTGAAAGAAGCAAAAGTTTTGACTCGTGGTTTGCCCGCTTCTCCGGGTGCTGCTACCGGTCAGATTGTGTTCTTCGCCGATGATGCAGCTAAATGGGCCGCCGATGGTAAGAAAGTAGTAATGGTACGTATAGAGACTTCTCCGGAAGACTTGGCAGGTATGGCTGTCGCCGAAGGCATCCTGACCGCACGTGGCGGCATGACTTCTCACGCTGCAGTTGTGGCCCGTGGTATGGGTAAATGCTGCGTATCCGGTGCTGGTGCTATCAATGTGGATTATAAGACACGTACCGTAGAAATTGAAGGTATTACATTAAAAGAAGGTGATTTCATCTCTCTGAACGGTACTACCGGTGAAGTATATAAAGGTAAAGTGGAAACCAAAGCAGCCGAAGTTTCAGGCGATTTCGCCGCATTGATGGATCTTTGCAACAAATACACCAAGCTGAATGTCCGCACCAACGCTGATACTCCGCATGATGCGGAAGTAGCTCGCGCCTTTGGTGCTTCAGGTATCGGTCTTTGCCGTACAGAACACATGTTCTTTGATGCTGAAAAGATTGTCGCTATGCGTGAAATGATCCTATCACCGGATGTAGAAGGACGCAGAAAAGCTCTAGCCAAATTGCTTCCTTATCAGAAAGCCGACTTCAAAGGCATCTTTAAGGCTATGGATGGATGTCCGGTTAATGTTCGTCTGCTCGATCCTCCTTTGCATGAGTTCGTTCCCCACGATGCAAAAGGTCAGGAAGAAATGGCTAAAGCAATGGGCGTAACTGTACAGGAAATCAAAAAACGTGTGGAAAGTCTGTGTGAACACAATCCGATGTTAGGCCACCGCGGCTGTCGTTTGGGTAACACCTATCCCGAAATCACAGAGATGCAGACTCAAGCGATTCTAGGTGCTGCAATTGAACTGAAGAAAGAAGGATATGATCCGCATCCCGAAATTATGGTTCCCTTGACCGGTATCCTGTATGAATTCGAAGCTCAGGAAAAGGTAATCCGTGATGCAGCAGCAGCATTATTTGAAAAAGAAGGTATGGAAATTCCGTTCAAGGTAGGTACCATGATTGAAATTCCGCGTGCTGCATTGACAGCCAACCGCATTGCCAGCCGTGCAGAATACTTCTCATTCGGTACCAATGACTTGACTCAGATGACCTTCGGTTATTCCCGTGACGATATCGCTTCATTCTTGCCGGTATATCTGGAAAAGAAGATTCTGAAAGTAGACCCGTTCCAAGTACTCGATCAAAATGGTGTAGGTCAGCTGATTGAAATGGCTGTAGATAAAGGTCGTTCAGTTCGTCCTGATTTGAAATGCGGTATCTGCGGTGAACATGGTGGTGAACCTTCATCAGTGAAATTCTGTCACAAAGTTGGTTTGAATTATGTATCTTGTTCTCCATTCCGCGTACCTATCGCCAGACTTGCTGCTGCCCAGGCTGCAATAGAGGAAGCATAAATAGTATAATATAATCATTGATTTAGGCTGTAATGGACTGTTTTTCAGACATTACGGCCTAAGTTATTTTTAGACGGTTCGTGCATTTGACCGCAAAAAATGAGCCAAATAAACGGTACTTGCTTACAAATAGCTTACTAAACTGAGAGGGTACGCTTACAAAGAACTTACAAAAGTAAAACAACTGTAAATCAATAAGGTATGGCAACATTTAAGACTATTGTAAGGTATAAGCGAGCTGATGGCTTTTACCAAGTGTACATTCGAGTACTTCATCGTTCAAAATCAGGATATATTAAGACAGACAAATTCGTTACAGACAAACAACTATCCAAATCTGGAGAGATTAAGGATGCTGTTATAAATAAATATTGTGCACAAGAAATACTTCGTTATACCGACTGGTAAACCGTAAAGATGTGTCAGGATACTCTGTAACAGAATTGATAGAATACTTAATGAACTCTGATATGGAAGTATGCTTTAGTGACTATGCAACAAAGTTCATTAATCGTATGGCCTCTGAAGGACATGAACGTAATGCTAAGAACTACCGTCTGGCTGTAAACCACCTCGAAAGATATTTGGGAACAACCAGAGTTATGTTTACTCACTTGTCATCTTCTGTTTTGACAAGATGGATTAATAGCCTTTCGTTAACGAACAGGGCGAAAGAAATGTACCCGACTTGTTTAAGACAGATATTCAAAAGGGCACTTATAGAGCTGAACGATGAAGAACGTGGTATCGTGCGAATCAAATACAATCCTTGGTTAAAGGTATCCATTCCTAAATCTGACAGTACGGTTCAAAGAGCCATCAGTGCAGAGGCATGTAGGGAATTTTTCAATCGCCCCCTACCGGAAACCAAAATGATTTCCTCTCTTCCGGAACTGGGCAGAGACGTGGCACTCCTATCCTTATGTTTGGGCGGAATAAACACCGTGGATATTTTTGAGCTTAAAAAAGAAAACTACAAGGATGGTATTATCGGATATAAAAGAGCTAAGACAAAGCACAGCCGGAAAGACGAAGCCTATATTGAAATGCGTGTGGAACCGTTCATTCAGGCCACATTTGACAAGTATCTTTCAGACGAGGATGACGAATATCTTTCAAATTCCATAAGCGTTACAGCAATCCGGACAGTTTCAATGCCAACGTAAATATTGGAATCAGAAAGATATGTGCTGATATGGGAATGAAAAAGGAGGATTATTACTGTTATTATACTTTCCGTCATACATGGGCTACAATTGCCCAAAATGACTGTGATGCCAATCTGTATGAAGTTGCTTTCGGCATGAACCACAGTCATGGACTGAATATAACAAGAGGCTATGTCAAGATAGACTTCACTCCTGCCTGGGAACTCAATGCCAAAGTGATTGACTTCATTTTCTTCAGCAGCAAGAAGAGCAAGCAAGGCAAGGCACGTGACTTCGAGACACCGGCAGACAAGATGTTCCGTATCACCAAAAAGATGATGATCTATGGCCGTGCATATTTCAAAGGTGACGTTATCGGTGAAATAACAGACATTGGTTTCAGTAATGTAGACCAGATTATTGACAGACTGGTTGAACAGTTGCCGAAGGATATTCCTACTGGATGTATGGTTCAGTTCCGTCTTATGAACTGTGATTCCAAGAAGGAAGTTGTATATGAAAGAAGCAAAGGGAAAGGATTCATGTAATCGACAAACTGGAACAAACCATTAACGCAAAGGGAGGATTCTACTTATCTTTATCAGAACCGTACCATTTCTCATATTGGTGCGGTTCCTTTCTATTTGTCCGGTTGATTCCAGGGCAATACTTCACGACCTATAAGTATGACAAAAACGAGTACGATGAGCTTCCATATAAGTATAAAGGTTTTCTTAACCAGCCATACAGCCAGACGTATGGCAATCCTCAAAAGCCAGAATACCAGCTTCAGGAGCAACATACCGATAATAAATACCGGCAACAGATATATAATCAACAACAATTCAAACATAACGTATAATATTTAGTGATATATAATAGCTTGTTTATTATATAAATATACTAAAAATCAATGAGATACAGAAATTTGCACAACACTATTTTCTTGTTGTTCGAGTAGATTTTCTACTGATTATCAGTGTTATATCACCATGATAACAAGGTATCTCCAGACTCTGAAAACAAGGTTATTCTGTCTGAATGTTTCTACAATACAAGTTCAGATAAAATAAGGTTTCCCGATAGCCATTTCATCAGCTTAATCAGCTACTAGATTATATTTTCCCTTTTATTCGGATTCCAATAACTTAGATAATCAGGTTACTTTTACCATGCTATCATGGTATCGGGACTACATATTATATTGGATATAGTTCTTATGATAACAATAGCCATCTATCCCATATAACTACATCTTGTGTGTTTTTGAAACTTTGGTTTATCCAACCATAGATAACGGAACATTGTTTACTGATTACTTCGATTTGTATGGTTCTATGATTGAATAATGCTTGTAGCATCTATTTCAGAACACACTGATATTGACTTGATAGGTTCTAGGACTCTATACAACAATATTCCGCTATATGGATATTCCAGGACAACCGGATGCTACAGCACATGGTAAGCAGGAATATGCCTCCAAAGAATTGTGTTGTTGATTTCGGTTTGCAACGGCAATCTCCGGTAAATTTGGGTGTAATAATCATTCCCGGAAGGTTTCGTTCTGACGTGCAGAGTTTTCCAAGCAAGTTGTACTTTTGTGGCCACAAAACTCCGTTTCGTACTCACAAAAGTAACTTGCCGAATGCTGACGCATCGGAGCGGCTGGCCGCTGTTTCGCATGGCGAAAGATGGTCCGGGAAACCTAACCACCAATGTATCCAAGTATGAAGAATCAGAGAACCAAATACATCAAGGTAAGAATGACACCGGAGGAAGTACAACAGTTTAAGGAGAAATCTGCCTCCTATTCATCCGTGAGCCATTATATACGCTCGGCACTGACAGAGTATTCAAATATCGGAACCAAAAGACAGCTCGAACTGATGAATGATCTCGGTCTGTTTTACCGCAAATATCAGAATGAACTTTCCTGGGCTGGAGGAAACCTTAATCAGTCGGTTAAACGTGCCAATGAGCTTGCGGTAGCCGGATTACTCGCACCCAGCTATATCCAGGAGGTTCTGTTACCAATTATCCTCGAAACTCAGGAAACATTGAACCGAATAAAGAAAGACCTTGATTCTCTGACACAGAAAGCTGTCAGAATCTGAATTGCAGACTACACGGTATTCAATCATTTCAGATATTATTATAGTATAACCATGGATTAATGAGCTTGAAGTATTTCGGTTACTCAGTCACTTAAACCATGATAAATTAAGATTCAATATGATAGCAACCATATTACCGGGAAGTACGAACTTCCATGCTGTCGGTTACAATGAACATAAAGTCTCGAAAGGTGTTGCACGGCTTATCGAGATTCAGAATTTCGGTTCACTCGGAACTTTTCACAAACCTACCCCGAGTGAGCTGGTCGGTTATCTCCAGAAGTACAGTTCACAGAACAGCAGAATCAGGAAACCGCAGTTTCATGTGGCCATATCATGCAAAGGACACGAAATGTCGGAAGATGAGTTGCTGGATTTTGCACACCAGTATCTCAAGGAAATGGGATACGGAGAATCCGGTCAGCCGTTGCTTGTTTACTCCCATTATGACACGGAGAATACCCATCTTCATATCATCACTTCGAGAGTGGCACCTGATGGAAGAAAGATTCAGCACAGCCATGAACGCAGACGTTCTCAGGAAGTCATAGACCGTATTCTTGGAAATGACAGGAAAAAGAAAACAGAAAATGATATTGATGCTGCCAAACAATATATATTCTCTTCCTTTGCCCAGTTCAAGGCAATAATGGTTTCCATGGGCTATGAGGTTTATCAGAAAGATGAGAATGTATTCGTCAAGCATGGTGGAAAAGTTCAGAAGGAAATCCCTTTTTCTGAAATAGAAAGTCTTTTCAAGAGCGGTTATCGGGAAAGGGCTCGTTGCCGTCAGCTTAGAAGCATATTAAAGAAATACCGTGATGTAAGTTCAAACAAGGAGGAACTGCAGAAGGAACTGAAAACGAAGTTCGGTATTGATATTGTGTTCTTCGGCAAGAAGGATACACCATACGGATATATGCTCGTTGATCATGCAAACAAGACCGTCATTCATGGTGCAAGAGTGCTGGCTGTAGAGGAACTTCTGGACTTTACTACTCCTGAAGAACGGTTCAACCGAATTGAGGACTATATTGATCGGTTACTGACACTAAATCCGAAGATTACCCAGGGTGAAATATACAGTAAAATCAGGAAGCAGCGTGCCTATATTAAAAAAGGTATCATCTATTTTGATGGCCAAAGCCGTCCGTTGAAATCTTTTATGGCAGAAGCTATTGACCGTAACAACCGTATAGCCATGGTAGAAATGTTCAGCCCGGCTACTGAGTCTGAACGGGATTTGCTTTGTAAGATTTTCAAGGTTTCCCGGACAGATTTGGTGGACTTGTCTCTAGAAAGAACACACTATTATACTGATGCAGTGGATTGTTTGCGTGAGATATTCAGTGATGATACTGTAACCTCGGTCAAAAGCCAACTTCGTGAAGAGGGCTTTATTATACGTCAGGAAGAGGATGCAACTTATGCCATAAATTTCAATCAGCACATCATTATAAATCTTACTGAAGAAAACTTCAATCTTGAACGGTTAAGAAAACCAATGACACAGTCTGTCAAGCAATTGGATAAACACAAGCGTCTGCAAAACAAGAAGTCCAACGCATTTCTCTCAGGCAAAGGTAAATTGCGTGATTTTGGCGGTGGAAGCCACAGCGAGAAACGTGAGTGGGAGGTTGGACAAAAAGAGAACTATAATGATATTGACAATGACAATTATCCTATGAAGAGATAATGTATCTTTTACTCTTCCTCTACAATTATTGTTTTATGAGAATATATCTTATGAGTTAATACAAGTCTCTTCTATAGACAAGACTTGTATTAACTCTATTGGCATTAGAATTAATTAACTCACAAATCATTTACATCCTCGTAAAGTTTGACAAGATGTCTAATAGACATATCAATTAATGGCTCGTACATAAAACTATTAATATGAATACACTCAGGAGTCATCATATTAACACGCTCAAGTATTTTTAATACTGTATTTTCTGGTAATCTGTTACGCATTTTATCTATCCATTTGGTCGTCTGATTCTCTCCTGACTGTAATGATTCTTCAGTCTCTCCTAATGATAAAAGTTCACGTCTCATATAAGTCTCTGCTTTAAGACGAATTGCAATAGATAATACAATTTATCTTCTATTTGGAGTTCTTCTGGTTTTTCTTTATTGATGATTTTTCGAGCTTCATCATAAATTATATCTATAATCTTTGTTCCGGTTGTAATATAATTATATTTTTTATTCTTTATATGTTTGCGAATAATATTATCAATGTCAATATCAGTAAGATTATTAGTTCGATCTAATAAATGAAGACAATTGGTTAGCGTCATAAAATCATTGTTTTCTTTTCCATTACCATCATCATAATCACTACCTTCTGTATATTCCACTATATTGCGAACAAACGGTATCATACTAATAAAATTGCAAGTATTAGTATGTTTTATTTCATTATCAAGGGGGGTTCTCATTATATATGGACCCCTATGTAATGATATATTACCTTCTTTTTCTTTTGTTGCCATAAAGAATTTCTTTATACGAAGTCTTTGAGTAGCATTTCTGTAAAAGTCAAAATTATGAGTCAGAAGTATTATTTTAAATTTATCATTACAACTGTTAGATATATCGTTAATATATTCAATTATAGCAAATTTATTTTGATAATCAAAAGAGTCTGATATATCATCCAATACTATTAAAGATTCTTCATCTTTCTCTTTTCGTGCTTCAATTTCAAAAATCATTTGTAATATGAAAAAAGCTCTCATTTCTCCTTTAGAAAGAATCTTCAATATTTCATCCCTTGATTGTTTAATATCTTCACCAGTTTGTTTCTTATATACAAAAGATAATTTAGGAGTCTCTTGTTTCAAAATAATATCTTCTTGATTATCTATTCTAGCCTTAAATGGAACATAAAAACGAGCATTGAATAAATCTACAATATTTTTCCATTTTTCATGTTCCTGACGAGCCTCATGTATGATATTCATTAAATCTTCTTTATTTGATGAATATTGTTTATACAAATCTTCCAAGACCCTTCTAGTTTCCACATCCGAAAAATAGCCAAGAAGTACATTCTTTTTAAAAACTTCATATTCTTGTAATTCTCCAAGAATAGTCATATTGTCTTTTATACATTCTTTAAATGCACGAAGTTCTGCATTAGAGTCAAGTTTCTCTAGTATTTTAGTAAAAGTAGCTTGTAATTTTTCATCGCTTTCTACTGTTTTTATCTCTTCTAATATTCTTTCATTTAGCTGCGAAAAAGACTCAATATTACTATTATCTTTAAGTTGTAACTTATGATTCACTTTAAAGAAAGAGCCATCTTTTAATCCATTACTAAGAGTTTTTGCTTGATATGTTCCGAAAGTAGTCTTACCATCTGTTGATATATGAAAGAATTGGGATTTAGTTAACAATTCATTATAACGTTGTACAAACAGATTCAAGGATGTCATATTTTTCTCTATAAAATCCTTCACAGCACCTTTTTTATCGAAGATATCATTGAACTTTATTTGATACAAAGGATAATCCGCATTATTTATTTTATCCCATAATATATCAAGGATGTCATATATACTAGAATTCTCTTTTTCAGCAAACACACTCACCAATTCTGTTTCACAATCTGTACTTTGAGATATCTTTTTATATTGCTTGATAAAATTATTTTTTGCCCCACTAATTATTTTTTATTATGGTATCGTATCTCTTCTTCAAGTCTGTACTAGCCAAAAAAGTAGTTACACTTTGTGCAGCGTCAAATGTCATATCATCAGGATTAGCAACAAATATATTTTCAGGTTTTAAAACAGCCCCAGATTCTAAAGTTACATTTGATTTTACAGGTAAATCCTTGTGCAATCTATCACAAATAGTTTCTTCCAATCCTTTTCTTTTATTACTTTCCGCACGTTGACTAAGTATTTGTAAAGTTTTAGCAAATGATGTTTTCATTGTACCGTTTGGTGCATATATCATTACTGTATTACATGTCTTAAAATCTATTGTTTCTTTAAAATTTTGATATACCAAAACAGTTTTCAAAGTCAAAAATTTAGCTGTTTCATTTTTTTTGTATTTATAAG
>OIFH01000106.1_pt1 | contig 13113 bp, 17 predicted proteins | sample 1581951 | NCBI WGS metagenome assembly OIFH01 (sample SAMN04414075, study PRJEB24778) | human gut metagenome | material: faecal | host: Homo sapiens | reverse complement strand
TTGCTGAACACTGTATTATTCAACTTTACTTTGGGCTCGGTATCCTGTAGCATGATGTGGCATAACACAATCGTAATATTGTCATATCCACCTGCTTCAAGAGCAGCTTCTATCAACCTATCCTTGCATGTCATTAAATCATCCTGGTTCTCTTCTATAATTTGCATTATCTCTTCGTCGTGGCATAAACCACATAACCCATCACTACACAGTAGGAGAGTATCGCCATCCTTTAAATTATAGGAACGGAAATCGGGATTGGAACGATTGGTCGGGTCTCCCAAACAGCGGGTAATGATATTACTGTAAGGATGGTCAAACGCATTTTCAGGATCTAGTTTTCCCTGATCTACTAAATCTTGTACATAGGAATGGTCTTTAGATAAACGGCAAAAACCAGAATTGCCATTGAATACATAACAACGACTGTCGCCACACCAAGAGATATAGGCTTTATCGTTCAATATCCAAGCAATGACAATAGTAGTACCCATTCCCTGGGTACTACTATCTTCTTTACTTGCATTGACAATATTTAAATCAGCGGTTTTGACAGTTCTGCTCAGAAATTCTTCAACGGCTTCTTCTGAGGTAACAATGCCTTCCTGCGTAACGATATCTCCTAAATTCTCGGGGGTGAATGCATTTTGCACCGTCTCAATGGCTATGGCAGAAGCAACTTCTCCGGCATTGGTGCCGCCCATTCCGTCGGCCACTACCAATATGCTGCCATACCGTCCTAAAGAAATGGGTTCTATCGATTGGGGGATAATCCACTCTGATTGGCATAAATCACGATTGACAACAAAATTGTCTTCGTTGTTTTTCCTTGACTAACCAACATTGGTACCTGCCGCTAATTTAATGCTTATCTCGGACATGTTTAATTTTAATGTATTAAATTTCTGATAGGTACTAAACGATCCTTACCCTCTATGCTTCCTACCATGAAACCCACTACTTTGTAAGAACCATTTTCTAGAAGGAATGCTGGAGAACCATAATAACCGGGCTCTGCCACACGATTCTGTAATATGGTAGTCTCATATTTTGTGTCGGCTATATTGGTATGGTCATTGAAATGAGCCGGAGTAAGATTATGAATATCAGCATAACCTGCATAGCCCACCATTTGAACTTCTGTACCTCCACTCATGTTGTCTGCGGCGGTAATGTCGTAAGGCAATCCCTCACCATAAACGCCTTTTCCTCTAATGTATGCCCAACTGTTGGCAGCAGGGGTAACAATGCTGACACTGATATATTTCCTACGTGTATAGGTCAATTTTATCCCATGTTCCCTTAGTTGTACCCTGATGGATTTATCTACTTCTATTTCGGTCACTTGTACATCATTTCGTCCGTCTTTGGCAAAATCGCTACTGGTAAATGTCAGAGGCTTTCCAGTTCCTTTGGTACTGTATGCACGGTAATGGATAATGATATTACATCCTGCTCCTTTGTATACAGCCAATAGTTTACGCCATGGGTCTTTCCACTCTGTGTTGGAGTATATCCATGGCTCGACATTCTGCCTGTCTGTTACAAACATTCCGTTTGATAGCATGAAGCCAGTTCCGCAGATTATATCTGAAACTTGTATGCCCGGATCAAACTTTGTTCCATTATATTCGATTTCAATACGGTCGACTTTAATTGTATAGATATAATCATAATAATCTTTCAAATCTCCTGAAGCATTACTGTCTTGTTCATCTGCTATATCAGGGTCTTCATAATATTGGTCTTTGGAGAGTCTGGTGCCTTCTTGTATATTTGCGTTAATGGCATTGCTTGAATTCTCAATGCTTTTAGTGCTTATGCTGTTTGAGAGATTGTCCAAGTCTGATTTGACCTTATAGAAACTTGCATTGACATTCTTTAATTGACTATTAACGTTGTCCAACTGTGTTTTTAAGGCCTCTGCATTACCGTCACTGTTTCGTAATTTGGTCTCTAACTCCCGTTGCTGTGCTTCTAGAGATGCTCTTTCGGTCCCCAGTGAATCCAATTGGTTTTGGTATCCTTTCAGTTGAAGTTCTTGTTCTTCTGTCTTCTGTGCCAACAAATCATTTTTTACACCTAAACTGTAGTTCCAGGCAGCCAATCCTGCCACCGCCAGTACGAAAACAATTCCCATGATTGTTAATGCGGTCTTGTAGGGGCGTAAGGCTTGTTTGCGGAAAAGGCTCATTCTCTCAGTCAATCCAATGCTGGAAGTTAATGCTTGGCGACCTTGTGGAACAATGAATCCCAAGCGTGGTCCGCCAACGGATAATTGTATTTCATCTCCTGTTTGTAAATAGTAGGACCCATTTATAGGATGTCCGTTGACCAATGTCGGATTGGAGTGTGAAAGGTGGATAAGTTTCCAGTTTTCACCGTCGCGTACAATTGCAGCATGTTTGCGGCTAACTGTTTCGAAACTTTCATCAAAGCGTACTTGGCAGGAAGCGTCTCTACCTAATTCTACTTGGTCGACAATGATTTTTTGGGATTCTCCCGCTTGATGATACTTTGAAGAGGTCTTGTGCTCCAAAATAAAGTAAGTTCTACCGGAAGCACCCATTAATGCCCCATACCAGCCCTACTGAGCCGGCTAAGGTACGTTTGTAATTTTGTGTATCCATACTACTTGATATATAATTAATAGTTTTCAAATCTCATTTTTACATCCCCAATGGAGATTATATCTCCAATTTTCAGTATATGCCCTTGTTTGGTGACTTGGGTGGAATTGACATAAGTCCCATTACTGGACTCCTGCCACAACTTTAACTCCTTCTGCCATTGCCCGTCCCGAATAATCCATTTATCAGTGGCGGGATTTGTTTCTATTGTGCAATGATGGCGTGATATATAGGCACTTTGCTGTTCTGTTATATGTAGCAGATTGTCGCGTTCTCTCCCGATAGTAAGGATTCTATTGCCATATTTTATAAGTTCACTTAATTGATATATTTTTCCGTACTCTTCACCTTGCATAATACGTATACAGAAACCATTGACTGTTTGTGGTGGACAATATCCTCTTTCCATAGGGACTTGGCTTATTGCTGGCAGGTGTTCCAATACCTCTTGCACAGACTGGAAACGTTTTTTGAAATCTGGATTAAGACATCCTGCAAAGAGTTGCTGCCACTGCTCTCTATGTTTCAACTGTGTCAATTTCTGCCGGTTCCAATCTCCATTTTTCCCACGTTTCTGGTATAGTGCCAATTCATTATGACTGCTCAATTCGCCAAAGGGCAAACTGCCAGTTAATAATTGAAAGGCTAATACTCCAAAAGAAAAAAATGTCCGTAGTGGGTAGGACAGTGGCCTCACCTCGCATGCGGTTCACTTGTTCTGGCGGCATATATGCATAAGTCCCGAAGATTTGGTTGGGTTTACCAAAAATATTGCGTTCAGTCATACGTTTGTTTCTATCCCCTGCTATACCGAAATCTGTCAACGCAGCAATTCCGTTACTCTTGAAAAGGACATTCTCCGGCTTTAGGTCACGGTGAACCTTGCCTCTGGTATGCAAAGCATGTAAACCTATTAGAATTTGTTGGCAAATTAGAGGAATCTTACTGCTTCCAGAACCTAAATAAGGTGTTAAATCTCCTCCGGAACAGTATTCCATTACAATATAAGGGTTGCCTCCAACTGTACCGTAGTCCAATGAACGCACTAAATAGTCACAATCAATTTGCCCAGTTTTGAATTCCATCTCGAAACGTTCCATTAATGGTTTACGTATTTCAGGAGGAACTTCCCATAATCTCAGTAGTTTAAGCGCATAATCTTTGCTTGCGCTGTCCGTAACCCGATATACTTTACCGAATGAACCTTCGCCTAATGTTTGGGAAACCCTATAACGGTTATTGATATATTCCCCTACATTATAATCACATCTGTCGACAGTCCGGTTATTCACAAGAGTTATATTTAGTCACATTCAAACTTGAATCTTCGGTCGCCTAGTACAATGATATCATCCGGTATGATTTCTATTTTTCTGTTTACCTGGATATAGGTCGTTTGGAGCATACTTCGGTCAAGCAGATACCAATGACCATCATCGAAAACTATTTCAGCTTGTTCCTTTGAGGTGATTGTACGATTAGACATTTCTGTATTTTCCCGGTTCAAGATGATGGAGTTCCCTTCATATTCAAATCTTTTCGGAAGAATGTTCTCTTCTTCTTCCGGTATAATTGTTAATGAACAGTGAGGTTTGGTTTCCGGTTCTGTCTCTGTGATGTTCTTTATTTGTCGGCGTATGGTTGGCCGATGTACGCGGACACCGCAGTTCGGGCAAAAAGAGCAGGTTATTGCTATCTTACTTCCACATTCATGACAGAGCATTTTCTCTTCAGAAACGGAAGGTGCTTCCTCTTCTACTCTTATTGTTTTGTATTCATTGTTTGTTGATATGTTTGCTCTTTTCAATGGAGTTCCGCAGCAGGGGCAACTTGTGAAATCTCCTACTACCGGGTAATTGCAATTGGGACATTCTATAATTGGCTGTACAACAGTAGAATGATTCTCTTCTTCATTTGTTGTGGAAAACACCACAGTTTTTCTGCATTTTTCTTCATTAGAGCTGACATTCAATACTGTCGGTTTGGGTATAGCTTCTCCATGACCTTCTTTTGAAATAAAAATGTCCTGACTGTTGGCATAATTCTCCGGCATTCGCAAAGGTTGCCCGCATTTCAGGCATACTGTTGTGTTGGAATGGTTGTCCCAACCGCAATTCATACATCTCATAAGATTTTACTTTAATAATGGAATTACTTTGTATAAATCAGAGTTTCTCACCATTGTCGGTTTACCATGAATTTAGAATAGACCTCCCTTTTTCTGGGAGAGAATAATTGAAGATATTTTTCCTCCTTTGCTTTTAACTATGAGAGTTCCTTCTCTGGCCTTCTTGGTTTTTCCCACTTTTAGAATGAGTTTGCCACGGTCTTTTGCTATAGCTTCACACCATTCAGGAATATCTGCAACTTCCCATTCGGCATTGGAGTCTACTTGCAGTTCCTTAATTTCTCCTTTGGAGCCGAATTCCAATTTATCTAATGCGATATTAATGAATTCTTCTTGGCCACCTTGGGTAACACTGACCGTAGCTTTCATCTTTCATTACTGATTGTAATGGTGGCTTTACGTTCGGTAGTCAGCCAATTGGTCTGGCAGCTTATGGAGAGTTTCTTCTCACCGGGAGTCACTTGACACCAGTCTGCATCTGATATTGCAGTCCATTGTTCTGGAAGACTTTCTATTTTTATACTTTCTGCAGTCTTTGTCTCACACCCAAATTCCAGGCTTTTTCTGTCTATGGTAAGTCTGGTGATTTCGGCAGGAGGCGCTGGCTTGGGAGCGGGATTTATTTTTTCCTCACACTCTTTGATTTTATTTTTGCATGCTTGCTCCAGATTGCTGTCGCATTTCATGGCTGCTTTAAAACTTTTAATAGCGTCTCTGTATCTTCCTCTTTTCATGTATGTCTCTCCCTTTTGATAGATGGAGGCGCATTGCCCCCATATACTTATTGGCATAGAGAGAGCGAACGCTAAAACAATCAGTCTGATAAGTTTATTCATTTTCATTGTTGTCTATGTTTATATATGGTTCTATTTTTTTTGCACGGTCTTCAAAAGCCTGGGCTGCTACGGCTTGGTCAAGGTCTTTCATGATATTTGCCTTTTCTTTAAAAACATGATAGGCAGAATCCAGTATGGCCTCTACTTGCTGTTTCAGTTCTGTTGCATTTAAGTATATTTTCGCGGAGATGGAATCTTTGTAGTAATTTATTTGGCGGTATTTGCCAATGGCATTTATGTAAAAATCCTCAAATACGGAATCATTGTTTTGCTTTAAAGTGTCAATGTCAAATCGGAAAACATCTCCTTGTTATTTTAGAGTTTTCGCCTTCTTGAATGATTGACAGACACATTTGGTCGTAATCAATCGTTGGAGTCGGTTCCGGTATGGATTCCACTACTGGTTCTTTGCCGCTTATTAGCGAAAAGATGATGACAATTGTTGCGAATATAGCTGTGATTGCTGCTACGACTATAACTTTTTTGCGTTTCCCTTTGTCTTGATAGGGTGACATCTTATTTATGTCAGAAGAGTGTGCGCTAATGGAATCCTCATGGGTTTTGTCCTCTTCCTCTTGCAAAGTATCATGGCTGTTGTTTGACAGACTAAAGGGGACGGGACTTCCATTGATATGTTGGGAAGTGTAGTCTGCAATTTGTCTGGCTGTGGGTCTGTCCCATGGATTTAAGGCAAGGCACTTGTAAATGATATCTTTTAATTCTTGAGAAAAGTCTTCGTTGATAAGTGGAATGTCTGCACCGTTTTTTGTCAATACGCCTCCATGATCGCCATAGGGCGGCATACCGGTTAGAAGCTCATACATTGTTGCTCCCAATGACCAAATGTCACTAGCCATAATAGGGGCGGGAGATGGACCAAAACGTTCTGGTCCCATATAGGCCAAAGTTCCTCCACTGGATTCTTGGCCTTGGTTCCTGCGTAATGTACTTCTAATCCGTGCGCTGATTCCGAAATCCGTAATCATATACCTATTCTCATCATTAATCAGAATATTATCGGGTTTTATATCCTGATGGATAACCGGGGGAGTTTTTGCATGAAGATAAGCCAGTCCCTCTGCAACATCATGGAGCAAATGCCAGCTTTCCGTTTCTGTTATCCGGTTGTTGTCAGTAAGGTATTGGAAGGCCGAACCGTTTTTGCAAAAAAGGCAAAATCAGGTATGGCATCCGTTCCCAGCAGTCATAATAAGTAGGATGCAGTAAATTGGTATGATTCATATCAAATACGAGGGAGAACTCTTGTGTGAAAAGGGATATCCCCGCATCGTCAAGCCCCATCCCCGGAGCATATATTTTTATGGCGACCTTAACATCCGTAAGTTTGTCTTGTGCCAGCCAAACTTCAGAAATCCTCCTCTTCCTAGTTGTTTGAGTAGCTCGTATCTATCTGCTATGATTTGTCCACTGTCTAACATAGAACTTATAAATTATGTAAAAGAACTGTTTTCTTTTGGAAACAGCCTTTCTTTGTGTGATTGTATTATTTTGTTTGATTGAGTATATTCGCAATTCTTTATCCACAAAGTAATTAATAAAAATGTAAATAAGAAAATGAGAAAAAAGTTTGAAATGTACTAAAATGTTGTTTTAATGGCTTATGTAGCTAAATATTGTACTATGATGTGATTTTTTTGTTTCGTTTTAATAAAGCGGTAGCGTATGCTCTTTTGTGGTTGAGAAATACGCCTTATGCTTGACGGTATTTCGCAAAAATATTTTAAGTTTGCAGATGTATTGAATAAATAATCTAATTACGAGAAACATGGGAGAGAGGATGGATAAGCGAATTCGATTTTATATTTATTGGATATTAGGGTTTGTGCTTCTAGGAGCTTGTGCGCCCGGAGATAAAGAGGACGTATACACAGAAATGAGAGCTTTTGAGGATTTTTCCCATATAAATGGAGATTCTGTGGCCATTGTGCCCCGAAAGGTAAGGTTGAAGGCTTTTCAAAAGATGGAAGAGGCAAAGGATAGCTTGGTCAAGTATAATTATCTGGCAATGACACTGAAAACATATTTGATTACTTCACAGCTTGATTCGGCACAAATCGTAATCCAGCAGATACATGACTTTATAGAAAGGCAGCATAGTTCTTCTCAAATGGCAGATTTGGAGTCTGAATGTTTCAATATGAAGGGAAATATCTTTGCACGTGTTGGGAATATGGATTCTGCCGAAATTTGTTTCCGGAAGGCTTATGAATTACGGATGAGAGGGACTAGGATTGAAGTGGTGCCGGATATTTTGATGAATCTTGCAGATGCGAATAACCGTTTAGGAAAATTGGATATAGGGGCAGCTTGGTATAGGAGAGCTTTGTTGATGTGCGACTCTTTGCATATAGCTTCTACCAAGAAACCTCCCATTTATTATGGTTTGGCACAAGTAGATGTTACCATGCGTGATTTTGAACAGTGTGATTACTATTATAATCTGGCAGGAGAAAGCTATGACAGTATGCTACCTTATGAAAAATATATTTATTTGAATAATAGAGGGACTTCTTACTATTATAGGGAGGATTACCAGACAGCGATAAAATATTTCCAAAAGGTTATTGATTTAGTCGAAGGATATGCTGATATGAGTTTTGAACTTAATCTGGGGAGGTTGAATTTAGGAGACTGTTATCTTCAACTGAATATGGTTGATTTGGCTGTTAAATATATAAATGAATGCCAACTTTTTTTTTTTTTTTTTTTGAGGAAATGGGGGTGAGTACTGCACTATATTATATCGATACGCAGAAAATAGAATTGGCTCTGCTTCAGAAAGACTTTCAAGAGGCACGTCGTTTTATTTGTCCGAGAGTGTAGTCCCTCCGGGCATCGACCCTGATATGGTACATATCCGTAATAAATACCTTCAGCAGTTTTACGAGGAAACCGGCAACTACAAGAGGGCTTATCACTATCTGCAGAGGAACAACCAGCTTGATGATTCTATCAGGAATGAGCGTGTCCGGATGCGTACGGCAGACTTGACTTTGCGTTATCAGCAGGATTCTACCTTGATAGCACATCGGGTTTTGCTTCAGGAGCAGAAAAACAAGGTGCTGGTGCTGAGGCAGACACAGTTTGTCGTGTTTGCTGTAGCTGTGTATCTATATTGACGGCGGTTTTCCTTTATCTGTACAGCAAAAAGAAACGTGCTTTGTTGCTTGCACGGAATCATCGCACAGTCTCTACACTTCGTCTGGAGAATATCCGTAACCGCTTGTCCCCTCATTTCATCTTCAATATGCTGAACCGGGAGATGGCGGAGCGGAATGTGGAAGAAAAAGCAAGAGCTTTCGTCGCTGGTAAAACTGATGCGTCGCAATCTGGAATTGGCGGAACAACTGTGTGTAACCTTGGCAGAGGAGCTGGATTTTGTGAAAACATATATTAATCTGGAACGCCGTTCTTTAGGTCCGGATTTTCATTCGGAACTGAAGATAGAAAAGGATGTGCAGCCGGAGCAAATAAGGATTCCGTCTATGATGATTCAAATTCCGGTTGAAAATGCAGTGAAGCATGCGTTGCGCGAGAAGGAAGGTGAACGTAATCTTTGGGGTTTCGGTCTGCCGCCGGGGGAATGGTATCTGTATAAAGATAACGGATAATGGTGGCGGTTATCGTCCGGACAGTCGGAACCGGGGCACGGGGACGGGAATGAAAGTCATTATGCAGACCATTCGGATTCTCAACAATAAGAACAAGGAGGCCATTGATGTTTTGGTGCACAATGTCTCTCTACAGAGTGGTGAGATGGGCTGTGAGGTGACTTTCTGGCTGCCTGACAACTACGATTACAGAATTTAAAAGAACCGTTTAATCTTATTTTTTGCAAGGATAGGCATATTTACAGACAAATAGTCCGTAAATGACCTTCTATTGCTTTGTATGGGAGTAGGATTATGTATATATTCGCGAGAAGAAAAACATAAAAAGGAACATGGATAAATATAAGGTTGCAATAGTTGACGACGATGAGGTGGCTCTTGAGAATCTGAGTTTTGAATTGGGGAAAGGATGCACGCTTCTTTTTGAAAGGAACTGCCCGTAATGGTAAACAAGGGAAAAAACTCATTGCCAAGGTACAGCCGGATTTGTTGTTCTTGGATGTGGAACTGCCGGACATGACTGGAATGGAATTACTGCAGGAAATACGTGACAGTGTTTCGTGGAATATGCGGATTGTTTTCTATACGGCTTATGATAAGTACATGATTCAGGCTATCCGGGAGGCTGCGTTCGACTATCTGCTGAAACCTTTTGAAGAGCAGGAGTTGCGGGATATTCTTGCGCGTTTTGTAGAGCAGGCAGAGGCTGGGCAGAGAATGTCATATCCCATTGGTGCACCGTTGCATACCGGACAGACATTTATCGTATTTACGCCAACTAATGATATGCGTGCGTTGCGTCCGGCTGAAATCGGCTTTTTTCGCTATTGTTCCGAGCGTAAACAATGGGAGGTGATACTAAACAACCAGCCGCCGTTGGTGTTGCGTCGCGGAATGACTGCTGAGCAGATTACTCAATATTCATCCAGTTTCGTGCAGATACATCAATCGTATATTATCAATATTGATTATCTGATGATTATAAAGGATAGCAAATGCATGCTTTATCCACCATTTGACAAAGTGACGGAACTGCTGGTTTCCAGAAAGTATAAGAAAGAGCTGCAAGACAGATTCTGCTTGTAAAGTGATAAGAATTATTTGGTTAGGGAGTTGACGCCGCAGGTTTTGGTGGCGTTGACGTAAAGAAAAGGCATTGAACCTCTAAAGTCCAATGCCTTTTTATTTATCAAATACTATTTTCGTATTTATCAGAAGCGAAGTTTATTTCACTTCGATACCTTTGTTCTGCAGTGTGACGTTCAATACTCTGGCATAATCAGCATACTGCTTTTCATTCAGAGTCTTTTTCATTCAACTTCAGATTACCATAAACTGCATTACGGAGTAACTTCTCCTGATTCTTCTTGGAATTTGTAGCGCGTTCCATCTGTTCTGTAAAATATTCGCAGATGTTTGCCACTTCTTCATGCTGGTTGGAATCCAGATTCAAATACTTGCTCAACTTTGTTATGTTGATGTTACCTTCCCATTTTGCAGTTGTAGGTTGGTTTCCTGCTGCAAATGTTGTAGCAGTCAGGCAGACTGCTGCCACTAATGTTAATCCTAAACGTTTCATAATACCTACTTTTTAATTGTTATTCCTAAAACTAATTTCAATCTAATACCTATTGAAAACTCTCTAAGCGCTTAGCTTTTTCTTTTACCTATGCAAATGTAGGTATATGTTTTATAACACAAAAATGAATAAGGGAAAAAGTGTAGTTTATACCTTCATTTCTTGACTTAAATCAATTTTATAGTGTGAAAATGCTTTGTTTAGATGCTTTTTGTAATACGAATGTAATGTGGACTAACTGAATTTATATTTGTAGTAATGGATAAAAGGATTTTTATTAGTCAAAATGTTATTGCCAAATAGTTTCGGGTAATTCTATGATTACTCTGCTTTCAGAGCAGACTCCCACAAAGCCTAATCCGCCTATGACGTTGCAAGGCAGACTGATAGGTTCCATTAAAGCATCGTCGTAATCCCCATCATCCAGGCAGTTTAAGGCTTTTAGATAGCGGTATTCGGCTTCAGTGATGCTAAGCAACCGTACGGTGATGGTTTGTTTGCGGGATATATGGTCGTAGTAGTGTCCCTCTATCGGATAATAATCTTGGTAGAGAGGGGTGTATACTTTCAATGTGCCAGTTCCTTGCAGGCGGCTTTCACCTTTTCCAGCCCGCCTAGCATCTTGGGACCAATGGATGATAGGACCCATGCCGAGCCTGCCGTACCGAAAATGTAGGTGACGGCGTAGGATACGGGAATGATGTTGACGTAACTTTGTCGTTGGGCCTCGTCCAGTCCCATATTGGCCATGGTGTCTTCTGCCACTCCGATGACGGCGGAGATGGTTTGCGAACCGGCCAGCAGTCCGGCAGCTTCACCGGCATTGTAGCCCATCATCAGGCCAGCAGCCAGGTCACTAACAGTACGGATACACACATCAGTACGGCAAAGCCTACTTGGGGTAATCCGTCCTTTTTCAGTCCGCGGAAGAACTGGGGACCCACTTTATAGCCCACGGCAAAAAGGAAAAGCAGAAAAAATACCGACTTTATCGGACCCGGTACGGCTATATTCAGTTGCCCTACCAGTACGCCTACAAGCAGTACACTGGTCACTGTGCCCAGCGTAACTTACCGATACGCAGTTTCCCCAGCCAGAATCCCAGGAATATAGTGAGGAAAATGGCAAGTTCGGGGCGTTCCCTGAGCTGGTTGAAAATCCATTCCATAATCAAGTTGTTTAGGTTATATATTGGTTGTTCCGATGCTTTCTGGAGCGTCGTTTCGCTATACAACGGCTTTTAACGGGAAGTGTTTTGTACAAAAGGAGTTTTTTAGAACATTTATTCCGTAAAACCGAACTTTAAGAAAAAGTTTTCTTCCGTACCTTTGCCATCCAAATTAGGTAAAACAAGGTATGAAGTTGTTTTTTAGGGTATTTCTGCTTATCCAGCTGGTTACTCTTCCATTGAGAGCACAATATATGGTGCAAGGCGTTGTCACCGATTCGTTGACGAAGGAGCCGTTGCCTTATACGTCAGTTTATCTGAAAGGAACTACGGAGGGAGGGATGACGGACAATAACGGCCGTTTTTCCTTCAAGACCTATCGCCCGGAGGCCACGCTGGTCATTTCGGCCGTGGGATATAATGAATATGTCCGGCTGATTCATCCTGCAAAGTCTTCTAAGTTCAATATTGCCCTTTCGCCAGCCACTTATGCACTGGATGAGGTGGTGGTGAAGCCGAAACGTGAACGGTATAAGAAAAAGGATAATCCCGCAGTGGAGTTTGTACGCAAGATGATAGAGCATCGGGATGACTACTCGCCCGACGAACGCGACTTCTGGAAACGTGACCGCTATGAAAAGATGACTTTTGCCATCAATAACTTCGACAGCTTGAAGCAACAGAAGTGGCTTTACCGTAAGTTCAAGTTTCTGACGGATTATGTCGATACCTCTGCCGTTACCGGCAGGCCGGTACTGGCCATCTCCAACCGTGAGTTACTTGCCACAGACTATTACCGCAAGTCTCCGCATAGCCGGAAACAGTGGGTCACCGCCCGCAGGCAGGCAGGAGTGGACGAGATGCTTTCCCAGCAGGGTATGGAGCAGGCTATCAGTGTCACCATGACCGATGTAGACCTTTTATGAGAACAACATCACCTTGTTCACCAATAAGTTTGTCAGTTCCGCTTTCCTCCCTTGGGCCGTCTTTCTACAAATATTATCTGATGGATACGCTTACCGTTGCCGGAAAGCCTTGTGTTGACTTGACATTTGTCCCTTTCAACTCCGAGTCGTTCGGTTTTACGGGACATTTATACGTCATGCTGGACAGTACCTATTTTGTAAAGCGTGCCGTCAT
>OIFH01000103.1_pt1 | contig 13272 bp, 6 predicted proteins | sample 1581951 | NCBI WGS metagenome assembly OIFH01 (sample SAMN04414075, study PRJEB24778) | human gut metagenome | material: faecal | host: Homo sapiens | reverse complement strand
TGTATAGAACCAGGCAGTGACGGGTGTTCTTTGCCGCGTCGAAGCCTTTCGCGATGATTGCTTCGCGCACTACCCGGCGGGTGTCGGGCTGCAAAGAATCGTACAGCCAGTCATAACCGATAGCCAATGCCATTACCATCTCACCCACATCCAGGAAATGAGTGGGGTTCCAGTCGGTGAAACGACTGACGGCCAGCATCTCCTGTTCCGCACGGTGAGCATATTTCTTATCTCCCGTCATACGGTAAGCGTATGAGAGGTAATAGATACGCTTCAATGCGATGCGCGAAATCGCCAGCAGGCGTTTGCCCTCCTTGATACGTTCCACAGGTGGTTCCGTAAGTGTCCGGTCGCAAAGTTCCATGATCCGCTGGTGAACAGTGGCCAACGGGGGATACTCCGCAATGGCTTTCCTGATGGCTTCTTCTCCTCCCGCCGGCAATAACAACCGGGGATGAGGCGCTATCTTGCCATAATCAAACTGTTGCGCAACTACACCCGTGCAACCGGATACAAAAATGAGTAATAGTAAAAGTATTTTCTTCATCCTTATTCAAATCTTTATGATTAATACGCCCAACCGCTTCGTTTAGTCAGGTTCGGGTTCTTTTGCGTTTCAGAGATAGGAGCAGTCCACGGCCACATGTAATCGGTGTAATACCAGTTATACTCTACCATATCCGCCCCACCAGGACTTGCCGTCCATTCACGTCTTTCCCCTGGAATTTGGTTTCTTTGTAGGTTCCCCAACGTACTTCATCGAAGAAGTTGATTCCTTCCAGACAGAATTCCACGCGACGTTCATAACGTATCCTTTCGAGCATGTCTTCCTTTCCGTTCACTGCGCACGGGCCGCTTCCGCCCTCTGTCAGTGCAGGCATGTGGGCACGGGTACGTACTTTATTCACCAAACGGATGGCTTCTCCCAGTTGATCGGTCTGTGCCAATGCTTCGGCATACTGCAACAGTACATCGGTATAGCGAATCAGCGGCCAGTCGGTATGGCAACGGCTCCGGCTAATCAAACGGCCTTTCTCAAACTCATTGTACTTGCGATAGCAGTAGAAAGCAGAAGTACGTTTATCGAGCCAGAAGTCTCCGCCATTCGTTCCCTGTTCCTTCAACGGCCAACGGAGTTGTTTACCGATCTGGTTAGCATCTCCTGCATAATTAGGCTTGTAACAGTCCACCGGCACATAAGGAGTGACGACGGTCTGTTGCAGACGCGGGTCACGACTGTCATACGCCTTTTTAATACGGGCTTCATTACCGCTGTTCAGGTAATATTTCTGATAAATATCTTCGCCAACCCGTTTGATAAGGGCATTTTTTTGTGAGGACATAGATTCCAATCCGTCACGGCAGAAAAAGATTTCACGCTGTTGCGGAGTCAGCAAGTCCCAGTCTTCCAGGCCGTCTACTTCCGACCATTTGAAGTCCGATCCGTCGGCGTTCTTATAGTAGTCCACAAAGTCTGCGGAAGGTTTTATTTCCGTCCAGCCATCATACGTATCGCGGGCACCGGTCATTTGCTGAATGTTATCACAATAACCGGTTTCTTCGCTGAACTGGAGCGAGAAGATCATTTCTTTATCCTTTTCGTTTTCATATTTGAAGAAGTCGGCATATTCGCCTGTCCACAAGCCATAACCGCACGCTTCCACTTCTTTGAAATCGTTGCCTGCTTCCTTGTATTGCTTCTTCCACATATATACCATACCACGCAGGGCATAAGCGGCTCCTTTAGAGGGACGGCCGTAGTTTTCATTCAGCGTGTTATTGGGGAAGTCGGGATTGTTGATGCAATACGTCAAATCATCCAGAATGACTTGCCATACCTCATCTACCGAAGATTGACCACGGGTACAGTCTTCGTTATTGATGGGTTCCAGATAAACGGGGACGCCCTGATAAAGCATATTCAGACGATTGTACGCCCAGGCACGAAGGAAGCGGGCTTCGCATTGGTAACGCGCCAGTTTATCAGCGCTCATATCCGCTTTATGCAGATTGGCAATCGCATCGTTACACGCATGGATGATGGTGTAACAGAACTTCCATTCATACCACACCTGAAAGTCATTGGCAGGCTTGGTAGCCAGCGAAAGCAGTTCCACCGGATAGTTATTGGAATAATAATCGGTTGCAAAGCTCATAGCTTCGATTCCCTGACGGTTCAGTCCGTCGGCACGGCGAAGCTGGGTAGAGGAGAGTTGGGTGGCATAGAACGGGAAGTAGAGTCCTGCCATTCCCTTGTCGGCAAGCTCCTCCGTGGTCCACATGTTTTCACTTGCAATCTGGTCTTCCGGAGCCACATCGAGAATATCCATGCAGGAGGTAGCCGCCAGCGCCATCGTTAAAATCATTAATATCTTTTTCATATCAGATTCTGTTTTTTTAGTTCTACATCATTAAAAGGTAATCTGTCCGCCAAAAGAGATCTGACGCATCAACGGATAACCGATGGCAGTTCCTATTTCCGGATCGAGTCCCGGATAACTGGTAATCGTCAGGATATTGTCCATCGACACGAAAGCACGGAGTTTATTAACAAAGAACTTGCTGGAAATCCGTTGCGGCAACGTATAGCCGATTTGGATATTCTTCAACTTGAAGTAGTCGCCCTTATATTCGTTCCAGTCGCTCTGGATTCTGTTATTATAGGTAGTACCGTATGTCAGGCGGGGATATTTGCCCCACTGGTTGGTGCGCGGATCGTCCGGGTTGGAAGGATCGAAGAAGTAATGGTTATCGGCGATATGCTCGATAATGCCATATCCGTGGCTGACCAGTGTCGAGTTGTAGTAATCCGTATTCCAGTTGAGGTAATGCCCGAAAGCTCCCGACCATAACATGGAGAAATCAATGTTCTTGTAAGAGAAGGCACAGTTGAAGCCCAGGTTGAATTTGGGGACACTGGTGTGTCCGGAGAAATCCCGGTCGTTGGTATCGCCGTAGTTCATATCACCGTTGCTGTCGGCATAGAGTATGTCACCATACCAAAGCTGGTCTTTGGCAACCGTCTTCATTCCTCCGAACGAATAACCGGAGTCAATCATGGCCTGCACCCATACCATATCTTCTTTCGTACGTATCATTCCGTCCTTCGGTCCCGCATGGATATCCACCGCACCTCCGGTATAGCCTTCGCCGGAACCTCTGTACACCTTATACATATAGGTTTCTCCCAGTTGGCGGCCTTCGCAGATGTAGCCTCCGAAACCAGATTCAGACACATCACTGAAGTTGTTGACATAGCTCACTTTGTTTCCCTGTGCATCATACGTCCAGTATTTCTGGAGTTCGCCTTTGAACTTCATCACTTTGTTGGCGTTGAAAGAGAAGTTCATACCCACTCGGTATTCGAAATCTTTTCCGATACGGTCGTTCCAGTTGAGGGTAAATTCAACACCACGGTTGCGCACTTCACCCAAATTCTCGGGAGCAGAGCCTACAACACCCATCGAAAGATAGAGTTCGGGATGGTAGAGAATGTCCGAAGTATACTTATTATAATAGTCTATCTCACCCGTCAGGCGGTGGTTGAAGAAGCCGAAATCAAGTCCGATGTCGGTGGTGGCGGTACTTTCCCAATGCAGCTTGTCGTTGCTTAGTTTCTTGCGTACCAATCCTTTGGTTCCTTCACCGTCGATTACAACATTGCCTGTGGCGTAGTTTGCCTGCCAGTCGTAGTTGCCCGTTGAGTTGTTACCTGTCTTTCCCCAGGAAACACGGAGTTTCAGGTTAGAGAGATAGTCCGATGCTCCCTGCATGAACGATTCTTCCGAAATACGCCATCCACCGGAGAACGAGGGGAAATATCCCCAACGCTGGTTCACACCGAAACGGGAGGAGGCATCGGCACGAAGGTTGGCTTCGAAGAGATAACGCCCTTTATATCCGTAGTTGACACGGCCGAAATAAGAGAGCAATCCCCATTTGGCAGGTGCCGAGCTGGAAGAGCTGACGAGCGTCTCGTAAGTGCTTAGTTCGTTCAGCGTCCAGTCCGTAGCGCCTTTACGGGAAACGGCAAAGCTCTTGCTGTAATATTCCTGTGCAGAATATCCGAGCAGTGCGCCCAGATCGTGGTCTTTCTTGATGGTTGTATTGTAGCGTACCAGTATTTCGGCACTCTGACGCCAGGTGCGTGCGCTCGTATTGGTGATGGAAGCGTTCTCCAACGCGCTTTCGCTGACACGCTGGTCGGTGACGTAGTCCCAATAACCATTTTGGCGGCTATAAGAAGACTTGTCGGTGAATGTCGGCGAATAGTTGAAAGTACCTTCAATGTTGAGCCCTTTATAGGGAGTGATAATTCCGTAGACTGATGCGTTGAGACGCCATACGGTATTGAAACCGGTGGCTCCTGCCATCTGACCGAAGATATTATTGGCATTGGAAGATTCTTCGCTGGCTAGCGCGGCACGTCCCCAGTAGTTCGGTTCGCCGGGATATACACCCGGAGTGGTCTGATAGAGATACTTGAATCCGTTGCTGATATTAGCCATCCCGTAATCTTGCTTTTGTCCGTAGAGACGGGTGCCGACGGTCATCCATTTCACTATCTTGGCTTCCAGGTTGGTACGGAAATTGATTTTCTGCGTACTTGAGTCGAGGTTCCAGCGGTTCATGACTCCCTGATTGTCGAGATAGCCTAAGGAAAGCATGTATTTCACTTTCTCCGAACTGCCGGAGACAGACAGGTTGTGCTCTTGCGAATATCCGGTGTCGAATACTTCGTCGAACCAATCGGTGTTGGGATAAGCCACGTAATTGGGTACTCCGTACTCGTTCAACCCGTTCGGATCGGCAGAAGCAGCCCTCCAGCGGTCGATGCTTTCCTGCGAGAAGATGCCTTTGGTATTCACATTGTCGCAAGCCTCGTTCACCAGTCCCATATAACGGGCATAGTCGCTTACGAAAGAGAGGTTGTTGTAGGGCATCTGCACGACTCCCGAATAAGAATAGGAGATTTGCGGTTTGCCTTTCCCGTTTTTGGTGGTGATAAGGATGACTCCGTTGGCGGCTCGCGTACCATAAATAGCTGTGGAGGCAGCGTCTTTCAGTACGGAGATGCTTTCGATGTCGTTGGGGTTCACATTGTCCATGCTCCATTCGATACCGTCCACCAGGACCAATGGGGAGTTGGTATTGAACGTACCGTTACCGCGGACGCGGATGGTGGCACCGTCCGAACCGGGTTGTCCCGAAGCCTGCGTGACGTTCATACCGGCGGCAAGTCCCGAAAGGGCGGAAGAAACACTCATGATGGGTCGTCCTTCCGTCTGGTCGGCAAAGTTGATGGAAGTCACAGAACCGGTCAGGTTCACTTTCTTCTGTACACCGTAGCCCACTACCACTACTTCATCCAGCACTTTCGTTTCCACTTTCATCTGTACATCAAGTTTCGTACGCCCGTTCAGGAGAAGCGTGGTGGTCTGATAACCAATGTAACTGAAAGAAACGGAAGGTTTGGCAGAAGTTGTTTTTAAGGTGTAGTGTCCGTTCAGGTCTGTCAGGACACCGTTTGTTGTACCTACTTCGACGACGGAAACACCCGGCAGGGTTTCTCCATTCTCATCGATCACTACTCCACTTACCGTGGCAGATGTTTGTGCCCACACCACATCTGTCAGTAAAAAGAGCAAAGCCAATAAAAATAATAGATAATGCTTCTTTTTCATTTTATTAGATTTAATGAAACAATTAGGTTGTTAAATACTCACCCTGCAAAGAAATGGGATATTTAGCCAATCTAATAATACTGTTTAGGCGATTGATGCCACTAATTAATAAAATTCGGAGGAGAATGGAAAGGAAAAACAATCTTTTTAAGAATTCGACTAGTTTTTATCAGAAAATGACTAGATAATTTTATTCCATATTTAAAAATAGGTTGTATTTTGCCCGATACCTAATAACTATTCGTCGAATATCTAATAAAACAGTATGAAAAACATTTCTACTTCTTATTTATCACTTTTATTCCTGCCGATTGCACAAGGCAAAGTAAAACTTCCTGCAATGATGGGAGATCACATGGTACTTCAACAGAACAGTTCCGTTAAGTTATGGGGTTGGGCAGACGGTAAGAAAGTAACTGTCACCACTTCGTGGAACAACCGGACCTATCAGGCATCTACGGATAAAGACGGGACTTGGCTGGTGAAAGTAGACACTCCCGAAGGGGGGTATACTCCTTATTCCATTACTATCAGTGACGGAACTCCGGTCACTCTCTCGGATATACTGATAGGAGAGGTATGGATCTGCTCCGGACAGTCGAATATGGAAATGCGTATGATGGGAAATACGGCACAACCCATTGACAACTCACTTGAAACGCTGCTGAATGCAGGTAACTACCGTGACCGTATCCGGTTTATCACCGTGCCAAGTAATAAAAGATGTACAGCGAAAGGGCGGACTTTAAAAAAGAAAAATGGAAAGTCTCCACTCCTGAAACAACTATTGATTGCAGTGCAACAGCTTATTTTTTTGCCAAACAAATTACCGAAACTCTAAATCTACCGGTAGGATTGGTAATCAATAGCTGGGGAGGTTCCCGAATTGAATCCTGGATGACCGAAGAAACACTGTCATCCATTCAAGGAATAGATATAGAGACAGCCAAAAGTTCTAAACTGGATGTACGTAATCGATTAGGGTGTCTGTATGATATCATGTTATGGCCTGTCAAAAATTATACAGCACGTGGATTTCTTTGGTATCAAGGAGAATCGAACATTTTCAATTATCAATTCTATGCTCCGATGATGACTGCTATGGTACAACTATGGAGAAATGTGTGGGAAGCGCCCGATATGCCTTTCTATTATGTGCAGATTGCTCCTTACAAATATGAAAACAGCCGGAATACAGGTGCCGCCTTGCTGCGTGAAGCACAAGTGGAAGCACTGAAAACAATCCCTAATTCGGGCATTGTACCCACTACGGATATCGGTGATGAATTCTGCATCCATCCGCCACAGAAGGATGTAGTAGGGCTTCGGTTGGCTACGCTTGCACTGACTAAGACATACGGTATCCGCCGGTTGCCATCCAACGGCCCGATGATGACCAAAGTGGACTATGCGGACAAAAAGGCCATAGTGACATTCGATAATGCACCTGCGGGGTTGTTCCCTACTTTCTCCGAACTGGAAGGATTTGAGATTGCGGGAGCGGACAAGAAGTTCTATCCGGCGAAAGCAAAGATTGTAGGACGTACCAACACAGTAGAAGTGTGGAGTGAAGAGATAGCCCAGCCGGTTGCCGTGCGCTATGCTTTCCGTAATTATGTGGGAAATATCACGCTACGGAATACTTTCGGATTGAGTGCTTTCCCGTTCCGCACAGATACGTGGGATGATGTGAAATAAAGGCTTCTATAAAGAGGGTAATTACCCTGTTTACAGGAGCTATATATCCAATCTGTTGGGCATATATGCCCAGCCGTGTTGGGTATATATATCCAACGTATTGGGCATATAGATCCACTACGCAGGATATATAGCTCCTGCAAACAGGGGATAATGAAAGAAAGGAAAATTAAGTAGAAACTGGAAATCCATCCTTATTCTATATGTATACTGCTGGCATCGGTTTCTCTGGTCTTCGCCAATATCTACAAGAAATATGACGTTAGATCGGGGTTATCGGGCAACTGTGTCCGGAGCATCCTTCAGGATAGCATCGGCTATATGTGGTTTGCAACGCAGGACGGGCTGAATCGTTTCAACGGTATCGAGTTCACCAACTACGGACATTCGTCAGAAAACGGCGGAAACAGCTATATGAATATAGTAACGATTTGCCGCCATCAGGATAACAATCAGATTTGGGTGGCAAGTACGGAGAAGCTGTATTTATTCGATTCGTGGGAAGAGAAGTTCTCCGTATTCGATAAACAGACGGAAGACGGGGTGTCAGTCAACAGCGTCTTCGGAATGGCATACGACAATGACGGGCAGTTATGGATCGGAACAACCAACGGGCTGTTTGTCTACAACGAGAAAAAAGGTACGTTGAGGCAATATCTGCATTCTCTTTCCGATCCTCATTCATTGCCGGATAATCACATATGGGTGATTTATAACGACTCGTTCGGGACTATCTGGATAGGTACCCGGAATGGGCTGGCGAAATACAACCAACGTACGGACAACTTCACAGGATATATATCCGAGGGCACTTCTTTCGGACGTCCTGCCTGCAACGAGATTATCTCTTTGATGGAAAGTTCGCAGGGAGTATTATGGGCGGGTACATGGTACGGGGGACTGGCACGTTTCAATAAAGAGACAGGGCAATTCCGCTATTACTTCGGAGAAGGGGACACGCTTACCATTCCGCGCATCCGCACCTTGTTTCAACGGACAGCCAACTCTTTCTATCTCGGCTCCGACGACGGACTTTATACATTCAACACCACGACAGGAGAATGTCTGCCTACCGACGACGGACAAAATAAAGAAAGTATCTATGCCTGTTATCAGGATAGGGAAGGGGGAATCTGGATCGGGACTTATTTCAGTGGAGTGAGTTACCTGTCTCCCAAGCATAAGGATATCGAGTGGTATTATCCCAATGGTACGGAAAATTCTCTTTCGGGAAATGTAATCAGCCAATTCTGCGAAGATCCCGATGGCAACATTTGGATTGCTACCGGAAGACGGGGGACTGAATCTCTTTGGATCCCCGCACGAAAAAGTTCAAGAACCATCTGTTGAGAAGCAGTAACCCTAACATCGGTTATCACAATATCCATGCACTACTATACAATGAAGGAAAATTGTGGATTGGCAGTTTCTCACGGGGATTATATATCCTGGATACTCAAACGGGAAAAATGAAAAACTATCGCCATAACCGCGCAAACCCACATTCAATTCCTAACGACCATATCTACTCCATCTATCAAACGAAGGATGGCAGCATTTATCTGGGAACGCTTTCCGGATTCTGCCGGTATGACCCGGAAAGTGACTCTTTCCGGACATTGGAACCTTTAAGCCATATCTTTATCTACGATATGGTTGAAGACCAACATGGGGACGATGTGGCTGGCAAGCAAAGGGACGGCATTTGGCGTTACAACCGCCAAACCGGTAAATTGCACAACTATCGCAACGACCCAGTAAATCCTGATTCTCCTTGTAGCAACTGGGTAATCCGTGTGTATATCGATCATAAGCAGCATCTATGGTTCTGTACCGAAGGCGGTGGTATCTGCCGTTATCACTATCAGGAGGACCGTTTTGAAAACTTCTCTACCAAAGAGAATCTGCCAAACAATATCATCTATGGCATACTGGACGACCAATCGGGTAACTATTGGCTTTCTTCCAATAGGGGACTGATCCGGTATGAGCCGCAGAACAAACGGGCACAGCTCTATACCATCGAGGACGGATTACAAAGCAACCAGTTCAATTTCCGCTCTTCCCTGCAAGCCAGTGACGGGAAATTCTATTTCGGTGGAGTGAACGGGTTCAATAGTTTCTATCCGTTCAAATTATCGATTAATAAGGTAAGACCTACGGCGTCTATCTCGGCGGTATATATGCACAGCCCCGACGACAAAGTAAGCTTAGCAAGCGTATACCTGCTCTTAGCGGACAAGTAACGATTCCTTATCAGGTAGTATCGTTCGACATCGCATTCGAAAGTCTTAGTTATGTGGCTCCCAGCAAGAATTTATATGCCTACAAACTGGACGGTATTCACAAAGAATGGATATATACGGATAAACATAACGTATCTTTTCTCAACCTGCCTCCAGGTGAATATACTTTCCGTGTGAAAGCCAGTAACAACGATGAATATTGGAGCAATGACGACTGTTGCCTGCATATTGAAATTCTTCCTCCACCCTGGAAGACCATTTATGCCAAGATTTTCTATTTACTAATAGCGTGTGGCCTCGCATATTTCCTGATACAGCTTTATTTGCGTAAACAGCAGGCTGTGAAAGCAAGAAAGATGAAAGAGATGGAACAAATCAAGAATCAGGAATTGTTCCAGTCGAAAATTACATTCTTCACCCAAGTGGCACATGAAATCAAGACTCCGGTTAGTCTTATCAAAGCTCCGCTGGAAGCGATTTTGGAAACACATGAATGGAACAGTGAAGTGGAAAGCAACCTGTCTGTGATACAAAAGAATACCAACCGGCTGATGGAGCTTATCAAACAATTGCTCGACTTCCGAAAAGTGGACAAGGAAGGTTATACGCTTTCATTCCATGAAGTGGATATCAACCGGATGATAGAGGACATCATCGACCGTTTCCGTGCCATCTCCCTGACCGGAATCTCTTTCAGTGTCTCCCTGCCGAAAGAACATCTGCAATATAATGTAGACCAGGAGGCGCTGACTAAAATTGTCAGCAACCTGCTGACGAATGCCATGAAATATGCCCGCACCCGCATTATGGTGATTTTGGACGAACATCTGTCTGCAGAAGGGCGTACGCTCTCCTTGTGTGTACGCGACGACGGTCCGGGTATTCCGCAAGAGGAATGCAGCAAGGTTTTCGAACCGTTTTATCAAGTGGGAAACACAGGAAACAACGGTTCGGGAGTAGGCATCGGATTGAGTCTCGTCAAATTGTTGGTGGAGAAGCATAAGGGAAAGGTTTATATCAATCCCAGCTATACGGAAGGGTGCGAAGTATGTGTGGAAATTCCGTATTTGGAGAAAAGCATCTCTGTCAGCCCCTCCATTACTTCCATGCCCGACAAGGTTCCCGCTTTGGAAGAAGAAGGCGAACCCGCCGGTTACTCTCTTTTAGTAGTAGAAGACACGACGGATATGCTGGAGTTTCTGGCTAAGAATCTGGGAAATACCTATACCATCCATACAGCCGCCAATGGCAAGGAAGCCTTAGAATGTCTGGAGACAACGACAGTAGATCTTATTATCAGCGACATCGTCATGCCTCACATGGACGGATTCGAATTATTAAAGTCCATCCGTTCCGACAATATGCTTTGCCATATCCCGTTTATCCTGCTTTCGGCACTCGACAGCATCGATTCAAAGATTGCGGGTCTTGACTATGGCGCGGACGCTTATATAGAAAAGCCTTTCTCGCTAAGCCACATGAAGGCCACTATCAATAATTTGCTAGAAAACCGGCGTATGCTGTTCAACCACTTTACAACGGTACCGAATATGTCATACGACCAGACATTAATGAACAAAACAGACGTGAAATGGCTGAACACGATCAATGAAATCATTACCCGCAATTTCACCAATGAAGAATTTACCATCGACAAGATGGCAGAAGAAATGGCTGTCAGCCGTTCCAACTTACAGCGCAAATTGAAAGGGCTGACCGGAATGCCACCCAATGATTATATCCGGTTGATACGGCTCAAAACAGCCGGAGAACTGCTGCGTGAAGGAGAATACCGGATCAATGAGGTTTGTTTCATTGTAGGATTCAATAATCCTTCGTACTTTGCCCGTTGCTTTCAGAAGCAGTTCGGGATATTGCCGAAAGATTATGTGAAGAAAGGAAACATTATCAGGGAAGTACACATTCTCAAGCATTCCCACTGCGATGAGAAAAAATACTCATTATAATGAGAAAAAACTCTCACTGCAATGAGAACTTTTTTCTTCATCGAAGTGAGAATATACCCTTGTCAGAATAGGCTGAAACAGCTCATGAAGCCAATAAAAGGGCGAGCAATAAAATAGGAAGTATAAAACTTCTGAATTCTATTAGTTCGCCCTCTTATATTAATTTTCTTACGTATTATCAAGAAGAAATATATCCCTGTTTGAATTATATTTTAATAAGAAGCTGTTGCCGGAATACCTTCCTTTTCCAATAAAGCCACAATACGGTCTAACTCTTCATGCGTAGCCTTTTGCAAATCGTGGTCGGGAGTCTCCCGGTCAATCGTATAAATCATCACTTGACGGGGAGCGATTTCTTTCACTGCTTCTATCCAGGGGAGCACATACTTGTCGGATGTATTATCCATGTCTTTTCCCTGATAACCTCCTTTCAGGAACATCGTCTGTACGATGCAGTTTCCTTTGAACTCTTTCATTCTTTCGATGATCTTCTTAACAGAATATTTTCCGTTAGGACGGTCCAACAGATGAATGTATTCTTCATCCACCGTATCCAGTTTCAGGATATTATTATCTATCTTGTTCAGTGCTTCGAATACGGCAGGACGGTCGATAAATGTAGAGTTACTCAATACGCTTACTTTTGCTTTTGGGAAATACTTGTCGCGAAGCGCAAGTGTATCTTCTATGATTTCCGGGAAATGGGGATGCGCAGTCGGTTCACCGTTTCCGGCAAATGTCAGTACATCGGGAGCGGGGCCGTTTGCCTGCATGTCTTTTAGTTTCTCTTCGAGAGCCGTGCGGACTTCTTCACGGGTAGGAAGAAGTTTCTTCGTACGATGTTCGGCATTGAAACCACACTCACAATAAATGCAGTCGAATGAACAAACCTTACCGTCGTCCGGCAATAAATTGATTCCCAAAGAAACGCCCAAACGGCGGGAATGAATAGGGCCGAAGATGGGTGAAGGAAAAATAATAGTCATCTTATTCTAATTATTTATTCATAAATCATAGCAAAGATAACCCAAAACTTATAGGTTATTCTATCTGTACGACCATTTTTTCATCATCCCAAACAAATTATTACTCTAACGCCACTCAAGAAACCACACGGAAATATTGATCCATTCTTCTCAAAAGCAGAAATATACATATCACGTACTTCCCTTTGGGAATGTGTCGTGCTAAGCTCCTCCAGTCTATCGTGCAGACTATGCAATTCGTTCGTTAAACGTTTCTTTATACTATTATGTTCAGTAGCTTCCTGCATAATATCCAGCCACGCTTCCAAACATATCAGCTGAATATCCATCTGTTCATAACTAACGGCAGACTGCGGATCAAAACCATTAAACAATCCTTTATAAAGATCCCGGAAAAAATCAATATCGTCATACCCCTTCCGGTCACTCTGCAACGCCTGCAATCGAAGAGCTGAAATTGTCTTTACACTCAACAATTGTTTGAACAACTTCGCCAGTTCCGGATACAGAAGATTGTTTCTTGTTTCCAACAAATTCTCTTTTACATAGGTACATTCCATCTTTTTAACAGAATGAAATAAATAGTTGTCCAAATCAAGCATTGCCTGACGCTGCGCATCTGCCGGTTGAGAACTACCCACCACCTTTGCTATTTCCATCAGATAACTCCCATACAGACTAATAGCCTTTC
>OIFH01000101.1_pt1 | contig 13959 bp, 10 predicted proteins | sample 1581951 | NCBI WGS metagenome assembly OIFH01 (sample SAMN04414075, study PRJEB24778) | human gut metagenome | material: faecal | host: Homo sapiens | reverse complement strand
TATTATACTTTCAAACGAAGATAAGCAGCATTATATAAGTTTCTATCCGATGAATGTTTATAGTTGTGCTGATAAGATGACGAAGCCACGTTTATCAACCGAGGATATCTGGCATCCCTATTGTCCGGAGTCCAATAGTCCAGTTGGTGCTCATATATCACATATGAATAACTTCCATGGAAAGCCTCAATCATTTCTCCCCGGAGGGCCATATCACGTTTTCCAACTCCTTGCCACAACATACTGAAGTCAAGACCTTTCCAACTGAAATTATAATTAAACCCAAAGACATAACGCGGGAAAGCATTTCCAAGTACAACCCGGTCATCATCATTTATTACTCCATTCTTATCTATATCAACGTATTTCACATCTCCCGGTTGCAATTTTACTCCCTCGAATTTCGGAGAATTCTGGATTTCCTCTTCAGTCTGGAACAGTCCATCAGTCCGGAATCCATAATAACTATTAATGGCTTCCCCCTCTCTAATGATTCGTTCAACACCATCAGTCAGCTTTACAGACTCATCCCCATATTCCAGTACCTTGTTACGGGAATCTCCGATATTGAAGCCGAACAAATGAGAAAAATCTTTATGCTTGAATCTATAGTTAACAGTAAGTTCCCAACCATTATTGCGCACCTTACCAATATTAGCTTTTGGGACAGCCCCTCCTAATGTGCCGGGACTTAATGGTGTCAATAAAATATCTGAAGTATTCTTTTGGAATACATCAAAAGTAACATTCAATGCATTTTTCAAAAAAGAAGCATCAAAACCAATATTAAAGGTTTTGGTTTTCTCCCAAGACAATTCAGAATTTCCAAATGTAAATCCTGTACCTGTTACAGAAGAATTGTTAAAACCATACTGATCTGAATTTACTTTATAGGTAGTCAAGTACTGATAATCATCAACAGTTTGTGAACCTAACAAACCATACGAACCACGGATTTTCATATCTCCTACTTTGTCCTTCCAAAATGACAAAAAGTTCTCTTCAGATATTCTCCATCCTAAGGACATTGATGGAAAAAAGCCCCAACGATTATCTTTTGCAAAACGGGAAGAACCATCATAGCGAGCATTCACTTCTGCATAATACTTATCTTTATAGGAATATCCTAATCTTCCCAGCCATGAATGCAAAGCACGTTCACGGAAACCATTCGGAGTATTGTAACTTGAAGTTTCATAAACTGTATCATCTGTATCCTGATAAAGGTCTGGATCGACAAAATTACGTCTGATTTCATTTTTTCACTACGGAAAGATTCAGATGTAAATCCAAATAAACCCGTCACTTGATGCACATCATTATAAGTATGATTGTAATCAAGGAAAAATTGCAAGTTCAGCATTGTTGCTTTATTGTTATAATCCTGAATACTATAATTTTTACTTTGTCCAGCATTAGCAATCTGATCTTTATTTAAATATTTATATACCGGGTAATATCTTCTCTTAATCAATCGATGCTCTGAAATAATATCATAACCAACAACACCTCTCAATTTCAGTCCTTGCCAGATTTTCAGATCACCAGAAACAATTCCCTGAAAATGGTCTTTGTCATTAGTTGTCAGTCCACCATGCCTCAATCTAGCCAAATAATTACCACCGGTCGTTATTTCATTATTATAATACTTGCCATCCTCATCTGGATACAGTGAATAAGTATTATAGGTTGGAACACGCATAACGTCTGCCAACTGCATATCTCCTCTATCCGAGCGTCCCTCATTTCTATCATAAGCAAGAAGAACCTTTAACTTTAAACGCTGGATTTCAGAAGTCAGATTACTTCGGAAATTATATTTCTTGATACCAAAATCTTGTCCTTTAAAGTTGCTTTCCTGATCATAGTAGCCAAAAGACACATTATATGTTGTCACTTTCGAGCCACCTTGCACATTAATATTATAGTTCTGCTGCAATGCATTCTTCATAATGGCTTTATATCCCCATTCACTATCTCCTTTTGCAAACTCATGAATCTGTTCTGGAGTATAAATAGGATCTTTCCCAGCATTCACATATGAATCATTCCGTAACAATGCATTCTGATATCCTGATACAGGTTTTAATAATATATCAGGATTTTGATTTCCTACAGATGCAGTAAACGTAACAACCGGTTTCATATCAGTTCGTCCCTGCTTAGTTGTAATTAAGATAACTCCATTTGCCGAACGAGAGCCATAGATGGCCGCCGTACCCGCATCCTTCAAAACAGAAACGGACTCTATATCATTCGGATTAAGCAGATTCATTGCATTAATATCATTTGCTGCCATGCCATCAATCACAACCAAGGGATCATTGTTATTCATAGAACTGACTCCACGGATATTAATATTAATATTATTATTATTAGGATTCATGTTGCGTTGTTGTATAGATAGACTTGGCGTCGCACCTTGTAATGCTTGAGTTATATTGGCTACAGGACGATCCTTTATCACATCATCACGAATCTGGTCTACTGCGCCAATTACATGTTTACGGGTAGTCGTACCGTAACCAATGACAATTACTTCATCCAGCAATTCACTATCTTCTTTCATAGTAATTGTATGGAAAGAAGCATTTCCTGCCTTCACCTCTATTTTATCATAACCAATATATGAAAATACCAAAATATCATTTGCACTACATGCAATCGAGAAATTACCATTTACATCTGTTACGGCACCATTGGTGGTTCCTTTGACAACTACACTCACCCCAATCAGAGGTTCTCCTGTCGCATCTTTTACCACACCTTTTACCGTTGCATTTTGTACCGGCTGAGGAACAGTAGTATTTTCGGTTTGTTTGGCATATATATTTCCACTATATACAGAGAAGGAAAACAAAGCCCATAAACCTAAAATCAGTGGTTTATACTTTTCAAAAATCATACAAGTCTTGATTTAATGATTAAACTTATTAATTCTAAAATTCAGAAACTAAAAGAACCGGTTATTACTTTCATAATACTTAAGATTTAATTAACTACTCATATTCGCGATATGTGTTTCTCATCATGATTTGATGGTGCAAATATAGACTGAATAAGTACATCCTGAGTACGGATTCCAGCCATAAAAGCATCACTATAGGGAAAAGTAGGAATTCGTACTTTTCTGTACCAATACCGTACTCCCCATCTATAAAAGAGCGTGTTAAGGCATTTTTATAACTTCTCCCAAGCACTGGCTTCACGGATTAACTTGAATAACCTGATTCCATTTCAGTTTTACTGGATATCCCCAATCCGGTTTTGCTGGATCACAAAAGTCACCGACAGCTTTCATCCGGGCATAAAGCAATGCGGTAAGTTCGTCGCGCTTTTTGCTGTAGTTAGGATCATCATAAAGGTTGTTCATCTCCATCGGGTCGGCCTCAAGGTCGAAAAGCTGAGGATGACGTTGCCCTCCAACATTGTAGAGTATAAGTTTAAAGTTATCCTTTTTAATGGCACGCTGGAGGTTGATGTATGCCAATAGTATGTCCTCGCGTTTTTTTACCATGGGGTTCTGTATGGTTTGTGCCAATGAAAGGCCTTTAACAGTAGGCGGCACTTCTATATCCGCAAGCTCACAAAGAGTGGGATAAATATCATAAAGATAACAATAAGCATCACACATCGCATTCTGTGGAATGCCGGGACCGCATATTACCAAAGGTACTCTCACTGCTGCTTCATACAAGTTCTGCTTGCCCAGCAGCCCATGTTCCCCGACACAAAGACCGTTGTCCGACGTAAAAACAATGATGGTATTATCAACCTTGCCACTGCTTTCAAGTACATCAAGGATACGTCCTATCTGAAAATCCACTTCGCTCACCATGCCATAATAATTAGCCCTTTCAGTAAGTACCTGAGCCGAAATGCGAGGAGTGGAAAGCAACTTTTCATCGCGTTCATTAAGGTCACCGTTGTCAAATGGGTGTTGTGCAACAAAATTCTCGGGCATCGGAACCTCAGTACTAGCGTATTTATGTCCGTAGTGAGGCAACACATTGCGCGGATCATGAGGCGAAGTAAATGCAACATACATCAAAAAAGGAGTGTCGTCCGACGCCTTAGCTTCAAGAAATCTGATAGCAGCATCGGCATATAATTCGGACGAAAAGGTATTGAGTGACGCATCCACCCATTTACCGTTGGTATTATTGTACTTCCCTGCCGGATCGTACTGATGCAGGTAAGGGCACCGATGTCCCAGTTCATTGTATTTCCCGTAAGGATGCATTCCACCGAAAAAAAGGTTTGCACCTGTAGAAAACGAACGGGTAAACGAGGCATTGTCACTGTGCCATTTACCAGTTGCAAAAGTCGTGTAGCCATTCTCACGGAATAGTTCCGGAAAAGTTCTTTCATTTTCCGGAATAACGCCGCCATTGCGATGTATATCCATCAAACCACGCCCGGTAAGAAGCATTGCACGGCTGGGCTGCGAAATAGCACCATTGAAACCTCCCATTACGTGAGTTTGGGTGAATGATATACCACGCTGACAAGCCGGTCCATATTCGGGGTCTGGATTGTACCGTTACCCCAAGCATGGATAGTGCTGAAAGTCTGGTCGTCCGTCAGCAGGACAAGAATATTAGGACGCTTCGGCCCGTTCCCCTTATCATTACCTTTCTCCGTATTCGCTCCGAATGCAGAGAGTCCGAAAAAAGGCATGTTCAATAATGCCGGAAGGCATAAAAACAAGGTTTTGTTTTTCACTTTCAAATTCATAATGTTTTTTATTTAATGACTAAATCTACTAATGACAGCCCCCAATCTATAACCGGAAACCCGTTGTAACCGTCAAATGGTCTGTTTGTCTTGATGAAACAAAGTGTTCCATACCTTGAAACAGTTCGTTTCACTATTAGGAACAACTTGTTTCCTTATAGAAAACACTTTGTTCTATAGGTATGAAACAAAGTGTTCAATACTATGAACTAATACATTATACTTTTACCATACAACGGAACAGTTATATAAAAGAAGTGGAAGATAAATCTGCTTACACTATTACTTCCACAGTTACCTCCACCTGTAATACACTTATACTCACTGAATTAGTAGAAATAATATGGAAGTAAAAAATCCTGCTTACACACATAACAGATTGATTATTATCAAACTATCAAAAAAGTGCAAGCAAATGGGGATAGAACAACTAAACTTTGTTGGAAACGATGGTTTAGTTCAGCCTTTTAGGGAAGATGTAGCATTCGTTCGCCCACTCCTCCCATTTCCGGACCATCTTCTTCAGCACATCCGGATACTCAGCAGCTACATTATTCCACTCAGTTCTGTCTTTTTCAATATCATACAGTTCCCACTCCTTCATTTTTTCATCCTTTACAGCTTTCCAATTTTTCCACCGTACAAAACAATTATTGAAGTGTTCACCGAAGATATATTCATGTATTTGTTTATCAGGATTATGAACCGTTGACATCAAGCTAGTTCCTGCCATAGGAATAATCGAATTTCCGTCATGATAAGTTGTCGGATATTCTGCTCTGGCAACCTCTACAAATGTAGCCATGATATCAGGAACAAAACCTACGTTTCTTCTTATCTGGTTGCTATACTTTCCAAGCACTTCCGGCCAGGAAATAATCAATGGGGTAGCAATGCCTCCTTCATAGGCCCGTACTTTATATTTCCGGTACGGTGTATTGCTAACCTGTGCCCAAGGCAGTCCATAAGAAGGATGAACCCAGCTGTCAAGCTTATTAATCTCACTTGTGCTTCCGAAACCTTTTTCCGAATAAGGTTCTGCACATGCCCCATTATCCGAGAGAAAAAGTATAAGAGTATTGTCAAGCTTACCTTCTTCTTCCAGATAATCAATCAACTTTCCAATGTTATAATCCATGCAGTAAACTTGGGCGGCATAAACAGACATCCGCAAGGACGAACTATCACGTTCTGCTTCCGTAAGCTCATTCCAGGCACGAGATTCCCATTCGGCCAATTTCCAATCAGGATTGACTATACCCAATTCAACCATTTTCCGGTAACGCTCTTCACGAACGGCTTCCCATCCCTTGTCATATTTGCCTGCAAACTTTTCCAAATCCTTGTCTTTGGCATGTAGCGGCCAATGGGGAGCATTGTACGCCAAGTAAAGAAAGAACGGATTATCATCCGTCTGTTCATCTATAAACCGAATGGCATAATCAGTAAAAGCATCCGTTGTATAATAGGGGGATTGAGGAGCAGGCAAATTCGTATTATCCAGAGTCAAGCCCGTCCGCCCTGAGGTTTCAAATAGCTGGAAGCACCGGCCAGTATTCCATAAAAATGCTCAAATCCCCTCTGCAACGGCCACTTTTCCTTGCCATGCATCCCAACATGCCATTTGCCTGTCATGTATGTATGATAGCCAGCCTCTTTCAGCACCTCAGCAATTGTCACACAATTACGGTTGAGAAAACCCATATAACCATGGACTCCTCTATTTTCCGGATGTTTTTCTCCTTTCTTGATGCCGGGATCTTCAGACATAGCTCCGATGCCGGCCTGCTGCGGATAAAGTCCGGTCAGCAAGCTGGCACGGGTAGGACAAGAACGTCCAGAATTATAAAACTGCGTATATCGTACTCCCTTTGTGCCAACCGGTCAATATTGGGAGTCGGAATCTCACCGCCATAACACCCAACATCCGAATATCCCATGTCATCTGCCATAATAAGTACAATATTAGGTCTTTCATCAGTTTCTTTGCTGGTTCGTATTGTTTCGTCTGCCATACACGGCATAGCAGACAACATCGACAAGGCGGATGTTCCGCACAAGAAATAACTCTTTCTCATTTTTTGTATTTCAATTAGTATTACATACTATTATATAAGGTCAAAATTCCGGTAAAGAATTCCACCACTCAAGAGCCAATTTACTCAACCGACTTGCCACCTGAGGATGTTTCTTGCTTAAATCAACGTTTTCCCTCAAATTATCCTCCAAATCATACAATAAGACATTTGTACTGTCTTTATCAACCAACAGTTTCCACTTGCCATACCGCACCGCAATAGCCGGACTGACATCTTTGTCTGCAGGCCGGGGGAATGCTTTGCTTTCATTTCTTCTATATTCCCAAAAGAGAGGTTCTCTCCTTTCCTGCGGAACCCCTTTCAAAGCCGCACTCATGTCCATGCCATCACTTTTACAATCAGCAGGCAATTTGATTCCAGCAAGTGAACTCAAACTCTTGTACAAATCCAGAGCGCTGACCACCGTAGTATCGTCCGTTTTCCCCGAAGGAATTTCGCCTTTTGTATCCCATATTATAAAGGGCATATGTATACCTCCCTCGAACAATGAAGCTTTACATCCTCTCATATTACCGGCCCGGCTTCCCTTGAAACTGGGTGCAGGCCCGTTGTCACTGGTAAAAATGACAATGGTATTGTTTTCAAGATTCATATTTTTAATTTCACGCAGCAAACGTCCTATTTGCCTATCATATTCGGCAAGCACCACCCGAAAGTTCTTTTCCGATTCCTGCCCGTCCGGAAAGACCTGCTGTTGCTCAAAGTTTCCAACCCACGGAGTATGCATGTCATCCGGCCATAAGTTCACAAAACAAGCTTCTCCTCTGTGACGTTCTAAAAAAGCCAGCGTTTTATCAACGAAATAGGCTGTTCTATTCCATCGCTTTACACTATCCTGCGGAGACCAAATCCAATCCGTTGCCGTAAGTAACGAATCCGGTTGAGGGCTTTCATAGGTGCTGCAATATTCGTCATATCCATAAGCGACAAAAGGGGGAGCATTCCGGACATCCCGTCCCCCTCCCAAATGCCATTTCCCGAAATGACCGGTTTTATATCCGGCATTCTTCATCACTTTGGGCAAGGTGGGAGCCGAAGGGTCCAAATAGTCGGCCATTTCCGCAGCTTTGTTTCCAGCCTTTCCTTGTAAATAAGTGGTTATATGCCACTTGCCCGGGTACATCCCGGTCAGTAGGCCACAACGCGAAGGAGAACTGATAGGAGATGCACTATAATATTGATTGAACCGTGAACCTTCTTCTGCCATACGGTCAATATTGGGAGTAGGTATAAATTTACCACCATATATACCAATATCACCATAACCCATATCATCCGTAAGCACAACTATAATATTAGGAGGCAACTCAGCGTTATTCCCTGCCAGACAAGGCAATGTCATAGGGACTGTCAGGGCAGGCAATAGTCCCAGTAAACACATTTTTTCCTTTTTCATCATTGCTTCTTTATTTTCACGTCCATTTGAGCTCCCGTATCACCCTGCTGCCGCATCCACGCCTCAAGTTCCCCTTTCATCATAGCAATACGTTTCGCATACTTCTTTTCTTCTGCCAAATTATTCAACTCCCAAGGATCTTTCTGCATATCATAAAACTCTATTGCAGGACGTTTACATATCTGTCAACAAAATATCTTGCCCGTTTATCTGTTTTTGTACTCTCAATCCAGCTTGCCCAAACGCTTCTTTCATTCTTAAGATTCATCAGATGTTTTTCAAAATACTCTACTTCAGGAGTCAAGTTCAATATCAGTTTATATCTCTTGTCCCTGATGCTACGTATCGGATAGGCTGTCCCTTCCGGGATATTATTATGTATACCGTAAGCAAAGCGACGGTGTTCTTTCTCTTTGCCGAACAATGCCTTCAGGAAACTTTTCCCATCAATGCCCTCTATTTCATCTCCACCGACAAATTCCATTAAAGTAGGTAGAATATCTTCATACTGAACGATAGCATCACTGGTCGATTTGGCCTTTATTTTTGCAGGATAGCGAGCCACCAATGCACTGCTTTGACCGTAGTTCCAGCAAGTCCATTTTCCTCCCGGCAACTGTGGACCTTGTTCTCCAAGAAATACAACTAAAGTATTATCCAGTTTGCCAACCTCTTCAATAGTTTTCAATACATCACCAACCTGATTATCCAAAGCCCGGATTTCAGCCAAAAGACGTCTGAAAAGTTCACGCGTTCCTTTATTATCAACGCAGTTAGGAGGCAGTATAACCTTATCTGCATCAAATTCATCCTTATTTCCGCATGTCCACGGAGCGTGGGAAAGCGTACTGCAAACAAATAAGCAAAACGGACTGTCCTGTCGCATAAAGTCACGAATGCCATCCACTGTATAGTCAGCAGTCACAGCAATACAGTTCTCCTCAAACCCCGGAACCTTCTCAAAATTGAAAACACTTTTAGGAACAGTATGCGTTTTTCCTGCACGCCCTACCCGATAACCCGCCTGGGGCAGATAATACGTGACGCTCTTTATATCAGAATAGGATATTTTATGATTTTGATAAGAGCCGTGCCGAGCAGGATAGAGTCCGGTATATAAGGAAGCCCGAATAGGCACACTCATTGCACAAGAGGCAAAGTTATTAGTGAATCTGATTCCTTCTTCAGCTATCCGATCAATATTCGGAGTCTTGAGGTTCTTCCCTCCATAGCAACTAATCTCATTCGAAGCAAGATCATCTGCCAAGATTACTACAATGTTCGGTTTCTCCTGTGCTTTTAAGGTACCGGCAACAGGCAGTAGTGCAAGACATGCACCTTTTACAATATTCCAATTCATACATCCAATTTTTAAGTCCGTATTAGATTATTTGATAGCAAAATTAGTGCATCCCTTCCTTAATAAGAGTACTCAAACGCGACAAAGATGTACGAATATGGTCTGAAAGCCAGAAAGCTTCTTAAGAATTTTCCAAATTTGTTTTTGTGATGTCTTTACGCATCTGCTCTCTATATTTTTTAGGGGTCATTTCAAATTTCTGAGAAAATATTTTGAAGAAGTTTCCCCGGTTGATAAAGCCGGTCCTATCCATAATCTCTTCAACAGACAAGTTTGTATTAATTAATAGTTTCTTCACAATATCCAGCTTATACTCTCTGATTATATCATTCGGCTTCTTAGGAGTTATTTCTTTTATTCTCCGATAAAACTGACGCGTACTGTATCCTAAAGAAGAGCTAATGGTTTCAATAGAAAGCTCCGGATTAGTAATATTCGAATCGATTACCTGATATACTTTTTCCATGATTTCTTATCTTCCTCGTGCACCAGCTTACCCTCATTTATCTCAAATGAGCTCACAGCCGAAGAGAAATATTGCTTCAAGTCTTCTTTTCTCTTGATGAGCCGTTCCACTACTTTTTCCAAATATCTCACACTGAAAGGCTTGGTTATATAAACCTCTGCTCCGGAATCAATACCCCTTACCTGATCCTCCACCGTATTCTTGGCAGATAAAAGAATCATTGGTATATGTTTGCGCAATTTATCTCCCTTTATCAATGTAGTAAGAGAGATACCGTCAATGTCCGGCATCATAATATCCGATATGATTATGTCCGGTGAACTCTGCTCCAAACAAGACATCACCTCTGTTGAATTATTAATGGGAATTACATTATATTTATCAATAAATATTTCTGTAACAAACCATAGCATGGCCGAATCATCATCTATAATCATTATTGTCTGCTTATTCTTGTCATATTCAGGAATGACAATCTCAGGAACAGAACTGGTTTCCTCCATTTTTCGGGAAACGTTCTCTATAACAGTCACACTTGCATTACCAAAAAACTCATCACCCTCCGTAGCTTGCTCTATTGACAATTCAGGGAGAATTACAGTAAAAGTCGTTATATCATTAAGCACACTGGTTACGGTTATTTCTCCCTCTAACAATTTCACCATATTATTGCATATAGCCAAACCCAATCCATTTCGCGACGTTTCATGTGCTTTATTCTGGTCTTCAAAATTATCAAGTACGGTATATCTATCAAAAATCTTAGAAAGATCATCTTCTTTAATCCCTTTGCCTGTATTAGCTACAACAATATACAGCTTTTTGTCTTCAACATACACATCTACACTTATTTTTCCTTTGACTGATGCATATTTAAAAAGCATTGGATATAAGATTAGTAATTATCTTATTCAAGCATCCCGAATCAGAGTTCCAATATATATTGTCGACTATATTTATTCTATAATCAAGCAGCTTATTACTTGTCAATTCTGAAAAAGGTTCAGCTATATTACGGGCTAATTCTGATATGGGACAGGATTTTATCTCTACTTTTTTATGTCCCGTCTCCAAACGTCTGAATTCAATTAGTTCTGCAATCAGACTATTCAGTTCCTCCGCATTATGCTTAATCAATTTGGCATATTTAATAATGAGGCTATCTGATTTGTCGTATGAAATAATCTTTTCGCAAGGACCATATATTAACGTCAAGGGAGTACACAGTTCGTGAGTTATATTAGTAAAGAATCGTAATTTTGATTCATAAACATCTTCGCGTTGTTTTCTTGTCAGCTTTTCTACGATATTCTCTTTTTTCATTCTATACCATTTAATACTCAGCCGTACAATACAGTAACCAACCAATAACAACAATAAAGTATAGACCACATATGCCAAAGTAGTCTGATACCACGGGTATGATATGTTTATCACAAGTGACTGAACCGCACTTTCCTTACCTGTAATATTATTCCTATACTTCACCAACAAAGTATATCTGCCCGGAGAAATATTGGTGAATGATGCGGAATTGGAGCCTCCATTGTCAATCCAAATATCACTAAGTTCTGCAAGTTTATAAAAATAAGTATAATCATTCCCATTTATATAATCTATAGCAGTAAACGATAAAGAGAAAAAAATTTTGTTCATAATTCAAAGTTTATATTTTCCTACTATTTCAATACTTACAAAATCATTTATATTATACTCTTTACCGAATATAGATAAGTTGCTAAATTGAATTTCCGGATTATAATCCAGTTTAGGAAATCCATTGACCGAAACAGTGACAAAACCGTTTATCCCTCCAAAAACAAAGTGCCGGAAGGTATATGCTTGAAGTATGCCCCATCACTCGAACTCTGTTACCTGAAGATCGTTCTGCTTCCAATATGTCTGGAAGGTATCTCCGAAACATTATACTTTATCAATCCTCGATTAGTGCTCAACCACAAATTATTGTATTCATCCTGCAACATTCCATGTATCACATTCTTCGGCAAAACATTTGTCTTGTCAAATACATATCTATCTCTATCATAATAAATTCGGGCAAGCCCATAACTTGTAGCAAACCAATAGCTTTTGTCACTCTTTAAAATAGAAAACACATCGTTCAATGTCTGGCTTTCGCTTCCTTCATTTAAACTGTAAACTTCTATTTTATTGGTACGATTATTAATTTTATAGGCTCCATATCCTCTATTGCCAAACCAGATAATCGAATCGTTCTCCTTATAAGAGGTGAAAAAATAGTTGGAAGGAATTACACCATTATCAAACAAAAAGGTCGTATCTTTCTTCAATACCGGATTGCCGTCTTTTTCGCCAAGCTTAGCCTTTACAATCCCTTCACCCACCGTAGCAATCCAAAGAGTAGAATCATTAAATTCACAAACAGAATATACATATCTTAAAGGTTTGTTACCGCCTAAAATATCTATATTCTTTATACTACTACTTTTATATGAATAATAATTCAGACCATTTTCACTGCCTATCCATAAAATATCTTTCTTACCAGGTACTATTGTATAGACAGAGTTACTTTTTAACAAGCTATTATTCGTAAGAAACTGCACTGATTTTTCTCCTTCATTAACAGCCGCGTCATAATTTTCAATTTTCACAATGCCATTCCCTTTTGTTCCAAACCAAAAAGTACCGTATTCATCAATATAAAATGTTCTTATCGGCGTATTTAGATTGTATGGCAAATCTCTCAACAACGTCGTCCTGAGAGTATAGGAATCATTGTAATACATATACATCCCTGCCCATCAGTACCCACCCATATAATATCCTGAAATTTATCTTTTTCTATACAAAAGATACCGGATTTGATATTTATATCGTGAATAGAATATCTATCTTTAGATTCTGGAATATGCTGCAAAACAATCAGTCCACTTGATTTAAAACCAATAAAATATTCACCTTTATGCTGAATTATAGCTGAAATTTCTCCGTACCGTTTTACTTCATCAGACAAATCATAGATATAATACTTATTGCAACTAGCAGGGTCATATTCATAAAGGGCATATTTATTATCCACAATATAAAAGGTATCGTCATCATAAAAACACCACATGACCTTCTCCTCATCATCAAACAGTTTTTTAGGTTCTAAAGAGATACTTCCATCAGGATTAGAATTGATTGAAAAACTAAGATTGTTTCCGCTTTTCATAAATATCCACAATATATTTCTTTTGTCAATAGCAACCTCGAGGATGTCATCTGCTATGAGGTTATCTACTTGTATTCCACGAAATTGCTGTTCCTCAGGCACATAATAATAAATGTAATTATCACTATTAACGACAAAGATTCTATTATCCGTACTATTCACTACCCAGTTTTTCCCCTTAAACTGCCTGAATGAATGTACCGTTTGAGAATACTTCTCCAAACGATCAAGACCATAATTGGTCTGAATCCACAAAATATTATTCTCAGCTTCCAATATACTCTCTACTATATTCCCAGACAATATCTTTTTCTTATCAATGGGGTTGTACAACTGAAAGTTCAGCCCATCAAAAAAGTTGACCCCCTCACAAAGAACCAAACCACATAAAACCATCCCCATCCTGACAAATAGATAATACTGCACTATTGGAAAGTCCATTCTTGCTGGAATACTGCCGCAAATTATAAGCCGAAGAATAATTATTAAACAGAAATAACAGAAAGATAACAGAAACATGGATAACCAGATTATATCTTGTTCTCATAGAATTAAAATTAAAATCATTACAACTTTCTGTACGAAAGGAACTACACCAATCGCCACTAACTCAACACTCTTCATAAAGGAGTACAAACTATACCTTTTAAAAATCATAAAGCTTTTATAGGCTAATTTATCTCAAAATCTTATCGCAAAAAT
>OIFH01000100.1_pt1 | contig 14154 bp, 15 predicted proteins | sample 1581951 | NCBI WGS metagenome assembly OIFH01 (sample SAMN04414075, study PRJEB24778) | human gut metagenome | material: faecal | host: Homo sapiens | reverse complement strand
ATATATCGGCGTTTTTAATCGATGACTTGGTAACAAAAGGTGTGGACGAGCCTTACCGTATGTTTACTTCCCGTGCCGAATATCGCATCCTGCTCCGTATGGATGATGCGGACATGCGACTCACGGAAAAAGCCTGGAAGCTGGGACTCGCCAAGGAAGAGCGGTACAAGCTGCTGACAGAAAAACGTGAAGCCGTGAACCGGATTATAGACTTCGCGCGGAATTACTCGATGAAACCGGCATTAATCAATCCGGTATTGGAGCAGCTCGGCACAACTCCACTGCGCCAAGGATGCAAATTGATAGATTTGATAAACCGTCCGCAGATAACGATTGAGAACATTGCCGAACACGTCAGTGCCTTTAAACGAGAACTGGATAAAATATCCGATAGAAAGGAAGAAATTGTAGAAGCTGCAGAAATACTCATCAAGTACGAGGGATACATCGGACGCGAACGGATTATTGCGGATAAATTGGCAAGATTGGAAAGCATCAAGATAAAAGGTAAGTTTGACTATAATTCCATTCAATCCCTTTCTACCGAAGCTAGACAGAAGCTGATGAAGATAGATCCGGAAACAATAGCCCAAGCGAGTCGGATTCCGGGAGTATCTCCAAGCGACATCAACGTGCTACTGGTACTTTGCGGACGATAGAGCGCAAAGTTCCACGTGAAACAAAGAATTCAATAAACGTATTAAATAAACTGATTATGAGCAAAGAAACTCTTACCAAAAGCATCCGGGAAATACCCGACTTCCCCATTCCGGGAATTCTATTCTACGATGTAACTACCTTGTTCAAGGAGCCTACCGCCTTGCAGGAACTCTCGGACACACTATACGAGATGTATAAAGACAAAGGCATCACCAAAGTAGTGGGTATAGAATCAAGAGGATTCATTATGGGCCCCATTCTCGCCACCAGACTGGGGGCAGGCTTCGTACCTATCCGCAAGCCGGGAAAGCTTCCTGCAGAAACCATTGAAGAAAGCTATGATAAAGAATATGGCAAAGACACCGTGCAGATGCACAAGGATGCCATCAATGAAGACGATGTAGTATTGCTACACGACGACTTGCTGGCAACCGGTGGAACAATGGAAGCCGCCTGCAAACTGGTGAAACAGATGAACCCCAAGAAAGTGTATGTAAACTTCATCATCGAGCTGAAAGAGCTTCATGGCAAGGATGTGTTTGGAGATGATGTGGAAGTGGAGGCTGTGCTGTCGCTTTAGCCATTTCATATTTCACCACAGATTACACAGATTAACACAGATTATTTATCCACCACAAAACACAGTTTTATCAAAGAGAAATCTGCGTTAATCTGTGTAATCTGTGGTGAAACGTCGGTATTATGGAAGAACTCAGAACTAACGACTACCTCAAAGGGATTGTATCCAACCTTCCCGAAAGTCCCGGTATTTACCAATATCTGAATACCGAAGGGACTATTATATATGTAGGAAAGGCAAAGAATCTGAAGCGAAGAGTGTCTTCCTACTTCAACCGGGAGCACGAACCGGGAAAGACGAGGGTGCTGGTCAGCAAGATTGCAGATATCCGATATATCGTGGTGAATACGGAAGAAGACGCGCTATTGCTGGAAAACAATCTTATCAAGAAATACAAGCCTCGCTACAACGTACTGTTGAAAGACGACAAGACGTATCCCAGCATCTGCGTGCAGAACGAATACTTTCCACGTGTATTCAGAACCCGGAAGATAATCCGTAACGGTTCCTCCTATTATGGCCCTTACAGCCATATACCTTCCATGTACGCATTACTCGACCTCATCAAGCATCTGTACCCTTTGCGTACATGCCACCTGAACCTCTCTCCGGAAAACATACGTGCCGGAAAGTTCAATGTTTGCCTGGAATACCACATCAAGAACTGTGCAGGACCTTGCATCGGGAAGCAAAGCCAGGAAGAGTATCTGAAAAACATCGCTGAAATCAAGGAAATACTCAAAGGGAATACCCAGGAGATAGAACGGATGCTCTTCCAGCAAATGCAGGAACTGGCAGCCGAAATGAAGTTTGAAGAAGCACAGAAGATAAAGAAGAAATACCTGCTGCTGGAAAACTACCGGGCGAAATCGGAAGTGGTAAGCAACGTGCTGCACAATATCGACGTGTTCTCCATCGAAGAAGACAGCGATGAAAAGTCCGCTTTCGTCAACTACCTGCACATTACGAACGGTGCCATCAACCAGGCTTTCACCTTTGAATACAAGAAACGATTGAATGAGAGCAAAGAAGAACTGCTCTCTCTCGGCATCATCGAAATGCGGGAAAGATACAAGAGCCTTTCTCGTGAAATCATCGTGCCTTTTGAGCTGGATATGGAGCTGAAAGATGTCGTCTTTACCATCCCGCAACGGGGAGACAAAAAGAAACTGCTGGAACTCTCCATCCTCAATGTGAAGCAGTACAAAGCCGACCGCCTGAAGCAAGCCGAAAAGCTGAATCCGGAGCAACGGACCGTGCGCCTGCTGAAAGAGATACAGCAAGAGCTGCACCTGGACCGCCTGCCCATGCAGATAGAATGTTTCGACAACTCCAACATCCAGGGTTCCGACCCCGTGGCCGGGTGCGTGGTCTTCGTCAAGGGGAAACCTTCCAAGAAGGATTACCGCAAGTACAATATCAAGACCGTAGAGGGACCGGATGACTATGCCTCCATGAAAGAGGTCGTAAAACGGCGCTATCAGCGCGCTATAGAAGAGAAAGCACCCCTGCCCGACCTTCTTATCACCGACGGTGGAAAAGGGCAAATGAGCGCCGTAAAAGAGGTGATAGACGAGCTTGGCCTGAACATCCCCATCGCCGGACTTGCCAAAGATGGCAAACATCGCACTTCCGAGCTATTGTATGGCTACCCTCCCCAGACCATCGGATTGAAACAGAACACCCCCCTCTTCCGACTGCTGACGCAGATTCAAGATGAAGTGCACCGCTTCGCCATTACCTTCCACCGCGACAAGCGCAGCAAACGGCAGATTGCCTCCGCACTGGACGAGATAAAAGGTATCGGTGAAAAGACGAAAAGTGCGTTGCTCAAGGAGTTCAAAAGCGTGAAGCGTATCCGCGAAGCATCTGCCGAGGAGCTTGCCGCCGTGGTGGGAGAAGCGAAAGCCAAAATCATCCAGACCTATTTCTCAGAGAAATAATGACTGATAAATCAGCCTGCAGAGCCATGCACACAACGAATTAATTCGTAACTTTGTCCCCTCAAAAAGACAAGAACAACATGAGAGTAGTGATACAACGTGCCGGACACGCTTCCGTCACCATCAACGGAACCTGCAAAGCCTCCATTGGAAAGGGCCTCATGATACTCGTAGGCATCGAAGAATCCGATGGAAAAGAAGATATTGACTGGCTTTGCAAGAAGATAGTCAACCTGCGCATTTTCGATGACGAAAACGGCGTAATGAACAAATCCATTCTTGAAGCAGACGGCGAGATACTGGTTATCAGCCAGTTCACCCTCCACGCCTCCACCAAGAAAGGCAACCGTCCCTCCTACATACGGGCAGCACGGCCGGAAATATCCGTCCCACTGTACGAACAATTCTGCCGGGAACTGAGTTTAGCATTAGGTAAAGAAATAGGTACCGGCGAATTTGGTGCCGATATGAAAGTAGAACTGATGAACGATGGTCCCGTGACCATCTGTATAGATACAAAAAACAAGGAATAATGACGTTAGAAGAAGCACAGAAACAAGTGGATTCCTGGATAAAGGAATACGGAGTGCGCTATTTCAGCGAACTCACCAATATGGCGATACTGACCGAAGAAGTGGGCGAACTCGCCCGCGTCATGGCACGCAAGTATGGCGACCAATCCTTCAAGAAAGGAGAAAAAGACAATCTCGACGATGAGATGGCAGATGTTCTTTGGGTACTTCTCTGCCTTGCGAACCAGACCGGAGTGAACCTGACAGACGCCTTCTGCCGCAACTTCGAGAAGAAAACCAGACGTGACCAGACAAGACATATCAATAACCCTAAATTGAAAGACCATGGAGAAGAATGAGCCTACCCAGAGTAAGTATGACTGCCGCCCTGGCAAAGTACAACACCCAACTGGATGATGCGGAAATAGCTGCACAAGCTGCCAGAATCATTGCAGAGAAGGTACCGGCAAACAATACACCGGAGGTAAAGAAATTCCTGTTCAACTGCATCGACCTTACCACCCTGAAGAGTGAAGACAGCGATGAAAGCGTCATGAAATTCACCCAGAAAGTGAATAAATTCGACGAAGAGTTCCCCGACCTGAAGAATGTGGCAGCCATCTGTGTATACCCCAATTTTGCAGAAGTCGTAAAAGACACGCTGGAAGTGGAGGATGTAAAAATAGCTTGTGTATCAGCAGGTTTCCCCTCCCTCCCAGACTTTCATTGAAGTGAAAGTGGACAGAAACTGCCATGGCACTGATGGAAGGCGCCGATGAAATAGACATCGTTATTTCGGTGGGCAAGTTCCTGGCTGGAGACTATGAAGGCATGTGCGAGGAGATACAAGAACTCAAAGCAACCTGCAAAGAGCACCACATGAAGGTAATCCTCGAAACCGGAGCTTTGAAGACGGTTTCGAACATCAAAAAAGCATCCATCCTTTCCATGTATTCGGGTGCCGATTTCATCAAGACTTCCACCGGCAAGCAGCAGCCTGCCGCCACGCCGGAGGCCGCCCTGGTTATGTGCCAGGCCATCAAGGAATATCACGAGCTGACGGGTATCAAGGTAGGCTTTAAGCCCGCAGGAGGAATCAACTGCGTGAACGATGCACTGATTTATTACACCATCGTCAAGGAAGTGCTCGGCGAAGAATGGCTGAACAACGAACTGTTCCGCTTGGGAACCAGTCGTCTTGCCAACCTGCTGCTTTCGGAAATCAAGGGCGAGGAAATGAAATTCTTTTAAGAGGAAGCTGCATTTACCTATAAATAAAGCCTGATGGAGTGGGTTCCATCAGGCTTTCTCATATTATCAACCGGAAACAGTTCCGTCATTTTTCCCGCTCTACCACATAATCCAGATACCCGGCTAGCGCTACTTTTACCTCCGTATCGGGCAAAGAAGCCAGCAAAGAAAGAGCCTTTTCCTTATAGTCATACATCACTTGCGAAGCATACTCTATACCACCATTCTGCTTGGTAAATTCGATTAAATGGCTATTTCGCCAGGCGTTGCCTCCCCATTCTTTATCTTTACGGCAATTTCTTCCGCTGTTTTATCCTTCACGGTATTGAGCACATGAAGCGCAGGTAGAGTCAACTTCCCCTCCACCATATCATTTCCGGTAGGTTTGCCTATTTCCTTGCTCTCGGAGTAATCGAAAATATCATCCTTTATCTGAAAACAAAGCCCGATATATTCACCGAACAGACGCGCAGATTCCGCCTTTTCATCGCTGGCTCCCACCGAGAGAGCGCCCGCCTTCGTACAAGCTGCAAAGAGCACGGCCGTCTTCTTGCGGATAACGTCGAAATAGACTTCCTCGGAGAAATGGAGATTGCTGACGTTGGAAAGCTGCAGAAGTTCACCATCTGCCAAATCCTGCCCCAGGCAGGAGACGATGTCGATAATGTCATGGTTACGGGTCATGCCCACTTGCACCAACGCTGTTGCAAGCAGATAATCGCCTGCCAGTACGGCTACTTTATTATTGAAAATGGCATTAACGGAGAGTTGTCCACGGCGTTCAGTACTTTCGTCCACTACATCATCGTGCACAAGGCTGGCATTATGAAGAAGTTCCAACGCAACCGCAGCATGCAGGGTTGCAGGACATACCTTGCCAAAAAGCTTCGCAGCCAGAAGCACCAGAATGGGGCGCATCATCTTCCCGTTCTTCTGCCGGATATGCGCAATTACGCTGTTCAGCAAAAGGTTGGAACTGGAGAGGGTACTTTCAAAAAGCTTCTTGAAGTCCTCCAATTCCTCAGAAATCGGAGATTTTATCAATGATGAGTTGTCCATGCATCGCTATTTGCCTACAAAAATAGTAATAAAACGGTTAATACGGTATTTTTTTGTACTTTTACCATGAAAAAAAGGATTAAATGTATGAATTCAATCGATAAACTGTTTTTGCTCGATGCCTATGCACTGATATATCGAGCCTATTACGCGTTCATCAAGAACCCGAGAATCAATTCAAAAGGATTCAACACTTCGGCCATTCTGGGCTTTGTAAACACCCTGGAAGAAGTGCTCAAAAAAGAGAATCCCACACACATAGGAGTAGCCTTCGACCCGTCGGGCCCCACCTTCCGCCACGAGGCCTACGAACAATACAAGGCACAGCGCGAGGAGACGCCCGAGGCCATCCGCCTCTCCGTTCCTATTATAAAGGATATCATCCGTGCCTACCGCATCCCCATCCTCGAGGTAGCCGGTTATGAGGCAGACGACGTGATAGGCACGCTTGCCACCGAAGCCGGACGACAGGGCATCACCACCTATATGATGACTCCCGACAAGGACTACGGGCAACTGGTATCGGACAATGTTTTCATGTACCGTCCCAAGCACACCGGCGGATTCGAAATCATGGGTACGGAAGAGGTAAAGACGAAGTTCAGCATACAATCCACCGCACAAGTCATCGACATGCTCGGACTGATGGGCGATGCTTCCGACAACATCCCCGGCTGTCCGGGTGTGGGCGAGAAAACCGCACAGAAACTGGTTGCCCAATTCGGCAGCATCGAAAACCTTCTGGAACATACCGACCAACTGAAAGGCGCAACTAGAAACGAAAGTGGAGACAAACCGGGAGATGATTGCTTTCTCCAAATTCCTTGCCACCATCAAAACGGATGTTCCCATCCGGCTCAAAATGGATTCGCTTGTCCGAGAAGAACCGAACGAAGAAGAACTCCGCAAGATTTTCGAGGAGTTGGAATTCCGCACACTCATCGACCGGGTACTCAAAAAGGGAAGCGGCAATTCGTCCTCCCCTACTCCAACCTCTCCGGTACCCGACCTCTTTGCCGGGACTCTGTTTGCCCAGCCGCAAACCTCCACTCCCGAAAACAGCGCCCCGATTCAAGGCGATTTGTTTGCAAATTTTGCGGGCGAGGGGACGGGCGTTTCTGAAAATTCAAACCTGACGCGGTTAGAAATGCTCGATGTAGACTACCAACTCATTGATACAGAAGACAAAAGAGCAGAAATTATTCAAAAGTTACTTACAAGCGAAATTCTCTCAATAGATACCGAGACTACCGGAACCGAGCCAATGGACGCCGAACTTGTAGGAATGAGCTTCAGCGATGCCGAAAACCGTGCATACTACGTACCCGTTCCCGCCGAACGAGAGGAAGTCTTAAAAATTGTAAACGAGTTCCGTCCCCTCTTCGAAAACGAGAAATCCATGAAGGTGGGACAAAATATCAAGTACGATATGATTATCCTCCAAAATTACGGCGTCCAGGTGAAAGGCAAACTTTTCGACACCATGCTCGCCCACTACGTGCTGCAACCCGAACTCCGGCACAACATGGACTATCTGGCGGAAATCTACCTGCACTATCAGACCATCCATATCGACAAGCTGATTGGAGCGCGGGGCAAAAACCAAAAGAACATGCGCGACCTTTCACCCGAAGATGTCTACCGTTATGCCTGCGAGGATGCGGACGTCACCCTCAAACTGAAAAAACGTGCTGGAAAAGGAACTGAAGGAGCAAGGTGCCGAACATCTGTTCTACGAAATAGAGATGCCGCTCGTCCCCGTACTTGTCAATATAGAGAGCAACGGAGTGCTGCTCGACACGGAAGCCTTGAAGCAATCGTCCCAACACTTCACCGTCCGTCTGCAGGAGATTGAGAAGGAAATCTACGAGATGGCTGGCGAGACATTCAACATCAGCTCCGCCAAGCAGGTAGGCGAAGTGCTCTTCGACAAGCTGAAAATCGTGGAGAAGGCCAAAAAGACCAAGACCGGACAATACGTCACTTCCGAAGAGGTGCTGCAGAGCTACCGCAGCAAGCACGACATCATCGGAAAGATACTGGAATACCGCGGACTGAAGAAGCTGCTGAGCACCTATATAGATGCCCTACCCCAGCTCATCAACCCACGCACGGGACGCATCCACACCTCCTTCAACCAGGCAGTGACCGCTACCGGACGCCTCAGCTCCAGCAATCCCAACCTGCAGAACATCCCCATCCGCGACGAAGACGGAAAGGAAATCCGCAAGGCGTTCATCCCCGACACCGGCTGCGAGTTCTTCTCTGCCGACTACTCGCAGATAGAGCTGCGCATCATGGCACACCTCAGCGAAGATAAGAACATGATAGAAGCCTTCCTCAGCGGACACGACATCCACGCCGCCACCGCTGCCAAGATATATAAGATAGACATAAACGACGTAACCGCCGACATGCGCCGCAAGGCAAAAACGGCAAACTTCGGCATCATCTACGGCATCTCCGTCTTCGGGCTTGCCGAACGCATGGGCGTTTCCCGCCAAGAAGCCAAAGAGCTGATAGACGGCTACTTTGAAACCTACCCGCAAGTGAAGGAGTATATGGACAAAAGCATCCAGGTGGCACGCGAGCAGGGCTACGTGGAAACCATCTTCCACCGCAAGCGCTTCCTGCCGGACATCAACTCAAGAAACGGGGTGGTACGGGGCTATGCCGAACGGAATGCCATCAACGCTCCCATCCAGGGAAGTGCCGCCGACATCATAAAAGTAGCCATGGCACACATCTATCAGCGCTTCCAAGCTACAATCTGAAAGCAAAGATGATTTTACAGGTCCATGACGAACTAAATTTCAGCGTTCCAGAGGCTGAAAAGGAACTTGTACAGAAAATCGTAATCGAAGAGATGGAGCAAGCATATCGCATGCAAGTACCTCTGAAAGCCGATTGTGGGTGGGGAAACAACTGGTTGCAGGCACACTAAACCACCCAATAACTTTATTTAACTTACAATCAGAAAGCAACAGAAGCAATCCTTTCGAAATACAGTTTGCTCATCAGAATATCCGGCAACCTCACTGCCGGATATTTTTTATTCACAATCTTGCCAAAAAGAAAGCATACCGAGCCCTCACTACTGACATATTGATAAAATTTAATATGATATTTTATATTTATGTCAATTTAATACGTACCTTTGCAGCGAAATCAATGACATATTGATAGAAAATAGAAAGTTAAACTAAAAAAAGACATAAAACCATGAAAGCAAAAGTATCTTTTAAAAACAGTGATTGTTTCAGCACTTCTCTTAGTTTGCGGATTAAATGCCTCAGCCGACAATAAGAGCAACCTCATTTACAATTCGGAAGAAGTAAATGGCATGAAAGTGGCAGAGACCGTATACAAGATGGACGGAAACACGCTTGCCAACTATATGAAGTACAATTATAAGTACGACGACCAGAACCGCATGACGGAAAGCGAAGCCCTGAAATGGAACAGCACCAAGAATACATGGGGCAAGGACATGTGCATCCGCTATGCATACCAAGGCAAGACGATGACTACCACATACTACAAATGGAACAACAAGAAAGGCGAATACATACTGGTTCCCGAGATGACAGTAATCATGGACAACCCTAACATGTAATTGACAAACTCTCTCTTAAAGTAAGAAATCTTATTCCTAACAACAATAACCGAAACCTTTTATAAAAGAGCCGGAATGATTCGCACATTCCGCTCTTTTATTATATCTTGAAAAACAAATCCTTTCCGTCAGATACCAATAACCTTACACGATTAGTATCCTGGATTGTTTTCTATAATGGCACTGTTTGTATCAATCTCACTTTGGGGAAGCGGCCAAAGTTCATCCTTTCCTTTGATATACTTCATCGTGTTATACACACGGAGATTCAGTGCTTTCCCATCCCAAGAACTACCCTCTGAATATGCCGGATGCCAGTTGTCATCAAATGAAGGCTTGGCATTGGACATAAGCCCTTTTTGATTGGGAGCATAAATCTTACCTGTCATCACTGTAGAAGCCATACCCCAACGACGGAGATCAAACCAACGAAAACCTTCATTACAAAGTTCAACAGTACGTTCGTAACGTAATGCCTTTCGGAGTCCGCTCTGCGAAGTAACTACCACATCGGGCATTCCTACACGATTACGAATTATATTGATGTCCGTTCGTGCTAACTCCAGATTGCCATCAGCCATTTCAATATTGGCTTCTGCCTCTATTAGATAAACCTCTGCTAAACGCATCAAGCCGCAATTAAGATCACTGGTTTCATGGTTGGAGATTGCAGCTCTTTCCAACTCGGCTATATCCAAATATTTCCTCCAGAGATATCCAGCAGGACCTTTAGTGCCATTGGCACCGTATACGCCCTTGGTTCCCTGTGACTCCATGTTTGTCACGTCCTTGCCCGTGCTATAGTCGTGAATCTTTTTACTGGTAGTGGAAGTCTGGAATTCTAGATTGAATATGCGTGAACCAGGTCGCAAACAGAAAAGATCCAGACGAGGGTCCCGGTTTTGCCAAGGGTTCTGCCAGTCATACAGAGAAGATTCCGTAATCGATTTGCCATCCTTGCATTGAAACATATCAACAAATGTTTGTGTAGGACCAAAATAGGCGCATCCTCCCAGTGTACGTGGAGCCATGTAATATGCCTCCTTGGTTTTATTACTGGATATTACCGCATCATACTGCACGGACCAGAGCCACTCATTGCTTGCCTCACCGTCATAACCAAACAGAGCCGTCTGACCGGTTGGCTCTCCTGCCTCATGACTTTCTCCACAATACTGTGTATTGATGGATTCCAATTCAAAGCCTGCCTCCTTAGCCAAATTCAAGGCTTGTTTGGCCGAACTGGCAGCCAAGTCATACTTTTTCCAATTCAAGGCAATACGGGCACGTAACGCATACGCTGCTACCCGTCCGATGCGTGCACTGCCATAGCTTTCTGCTTTATGGCGGAGTGGAAGGTTAGCCAAACACTCGTCGCTAAGATCCGAAAGCAGATTCTCTACAATGGTCTCTCTCGGTGTACGTGGGGTCTGGCTGTCATTTATACCCGCTGTGTGGACCACATACGGCAAGTCTCCATAGTGCTGGCAAGCTTGATCATAACAGAATGCCCGTATGCACAGCAGCTCTGCCCGTATACTCTCTATATCCGTATCAGAGGCTGTGCCACGCAGATTATCCAGCGCATCGAGAAGCTGGTTGATACGTGCCACGGTCTTATACACGCAATTATAAAGCTTGTTTGCCACCGCGTTTTCAGCAGAAGCTCCGGAGGTGATTAATTCCGTATACATAGCCGTGTTGACACGTGTAGCACCAATATCGGTAATATTGTCTGTCACCTTCCACCAGGTGGTGGTGCTGGCACTATAAGCTGTCAGAGATGAGTAAACAGCGTTCAAACCGAAATTCGCCTCTTCCATACTCGAAGGATAAGAGGAAGAAGACGGTGAAGTGAGTGGTTCAAGGTCGAGTGAACAAGCACCGAGACCTAATAGAGACAGCGAAAGGAGTGCTGTATAAATATTGTTTCGTTTCATATCATTTTTTCTTTTTATGTCTTCTTGAATACAGACGGTTTCCCTATTCCGGCTAATCAGAATTTGATGTCAACGGCCAAAAGTGAAGGCTTTCGTCTGGGGATAATTGTTTGCCGCACCCAGAGATACCCCATCTGTTGCTGATGCGTTATAGTTGACTTCGGGGTCATAGCCATCCCAAAAGTCAGTAAAAGTCAAGAGATTCTCAGCATTGGCATAAATGTAGGCAGACTTCAGTCCGATGGCTTTCATCCACTTGGAGGGCAGGTCGTAACCCAGCTGCAGGTTCTTCAGACGCAGGTAAGCGGCACTCTTCATCCAGAAGGATGATGTATAGGTGTTGTTACTGCTCTTATAAGAGAGGCGAGGCGTGGATGCATCATGATTCTGCTCCGTCCAATAGTCAAGGTGTTCCTTGCGGTAGGTTCCTCCCTGATAGCAAGGCATCACGTAGTAGGAATTGAGATAACCGTCGGCCTTGCCAACTCCTTGCAAGAAAGCCGAAAGACGAATTCCTTTGTATCCCACTCCTAAATTAAAGCTATAACTATAGCGTGGAACTGTACTTCCGATAATCGTCTTGTCATCTGTAGTAATTTTGTTGTCTCCGCTGACATTCCGGTATTTCAGGTCACCGGGATATACGGTTGTACCGAATTGGGGACAGTTGGCATTGATTTCGTCCGCTTCTTCTTGTGAATTGATGAAACCGTCGCATATCAATCCGTAAATGGAGTTAATGGAAGACCCCTCTTGGTTACGAATATCACCGCTTGTGCTGCTTGTGCCCCGCATGTCGGTGATGGTGTTTTCACGTCGCTCAGCGTAAGGGCGGCATCCAGCGAAAAGTCCCTCGTCAGCTTCTTGCTGTAGCCTACGCTTAGCTCCCATCCCTGGTTTCTTACCTTGCCGGCATTCTGGAAGGGAGCACCCATACCAATGTGGTTGGGGATGTCCAGCTTCATCAGGATACCATCCGTTATCTTCCTATACCAGTCGGCAGTGATGTTGATACAGCCGAACAGTGAAAGATCATATGCCTAAGTCAGTCATGGTAGAAGTCTCCCATGTAAGGTCCCTATTGGAGAGCGAGGTAACAGCAGAGGTCGTGTAAAGATTACCTCCCATAGATATAGAGCCCGTAGAGAGTTGCTGAGTAGTGGGATAATAGGAACTTCCGATATTCTGGTTGCCCAGTTTGCCCCAAGAGGCACGTAATTTCAGATTATCCACTCTATCGCGTATAGATTCCATAAAGGGTTCCTCGCTGATGCGCCATGCTGCAGAGAATGAAGGGAACACGCCATATCGGTTACCCTCTGCAAATCTGGAAGAACCGTCGGTACGGATATTGGCCTCCACAAGGTAGCGTTCCTTGTAGTTGTAATTCAAGCGGCCAAAGAAGGAGTTGATGGCCCATTGGTACTCCCCTCCTCCATTGTTCATGTTCTCAATGTTACCGGCATCAATTTGGTCATATTGAGGGAAGTTGAATACTTGACGATAGGCAGAAAGAGTCTTTTCTGTATAGGTCTGACACTCCATACCTGCCATTACTTTGAAGTAGTGGTCATCCAGCTGTTTCTCATAGTTGGTCAGTGCCTGTGTGTTCCAGTAGAAGTAACGATAGGCCGATTCTGTAAGCGAGTTGTAGGTTTCGCCGCTCTTGAAGCTGGTAGTACCTTCCGGGTCACCATACGTGGTGACAGAATTCTTATAGTTATGGTTATTCTTGGTGATATAACGTGGAGTGGCTTGAACTGACACATTCCATCCATCGAGAATCTTATAGGTCAGAGCCATCGCCATGGTAGCACGGATAACATTGTTTTTCACAATACCGCCTTCACGCAACAACAGCACGGGGTTATTGCCCATCAGACCATTTGCCCCATTATAAAGACCAGTAGTAAATTGATTGACAATGTTCGGGGTTCGGGTGTTCATATAATTGAAGGCATGTCCTTCGTAGGGAGAACTATTTTTATTGGCATTGCTTACTTGTATGTCAAACTTCATGTCCAGACGGTCGCTAAGCTTGATGTCCATATTGTTGCGTACAGAGATTTTACGGTAAGAGGAATTGACCACTATACCCGTCTGGTCCAGATACCCTATAGAAGTAAGTGTCTTGATACGTTCTGATGAAGAAGTCAGAGTAAGCGTATGCCCATGGTTGAATCCGTTTTCTGTAAGAATCAAGTCCTGCCAGTCTGTATTAGGATAGATGTCCGGGGCAGTAGCCATGCCAGCCACATATTCCCTTATATATTCATCACTATAGGGCAGGTCGGATCCGTCGTTACCTGCTGCCACATTTTCCAATTGCATATATTCCAATGCATCCACTTTTTGAGGAAGCATCGTTGCGCCTTGGAATCCAAAATATCCTTTATAGGATATGCTGAACTTGTCTTGACTGCCACCCCGTTGGTAGTCACCAGAATGACACCATTGGCAGCACGTGAGCCATAGATGGATGCAGATGCAGCATCTTTCAAGACGGACACTGACTCGATGATGTTAGGATCCACTTCATCTATGGTTCCTTCTACGCCATCGACCAACACCAACGGGGCGGCACTATCACCAC
>OIFH01000099.1_pt1 | contig 14307 bp, 9 predicted proteins | sample 1581951 | NCBI WGS metagenome assembly OIFH01 (sample SAMN04414075, study PRJEB24778) | human gut metagenome | material: faecal | host: Homo sapiens | reverse complement strand
AGTAACTTTTGGAAGGGCTTGCAGACAGGGTGCGGATTGATTATAATTCTCCAAACCTTTTAATATCAAGATATTGGTAGCCCGGTGCAACAATATCATTCAGACTCGTAAACTACTTCAACAACGGTTTGTTCGAAACGACGAACCTAAAGTGGAAGACCTTCCGTTTAATCCGATCGATAAAAAGATGTTGATGGATGCTACGGCGATTGTGGAATCTTATATTGATAACCCAGACTTTGACGTAGCTACTTTTGCACGAGAAATGTGTATGAGCAGAACGTTGCTTTTCACCAAATTGAAAGCATTGACCGGACAGACCCCGAATGACTTTATTTTATCTTTGAGACTGAAAAAAGCAACAGAAAAATTGCGGAATGACCCCAATGCCCTGATTGCTGATATAGCATTTGATTACGGTTTTTCTAATCCAAGTTATTTTATCCGGTGTTTTAAAAATGCTTATGATATTACTCCGGCTGCTTATAGACGGAAATATGCAAACTATTAATTTATAGTGTTTTATATACTTTCTGCCTGACGAGATTTGTACTATTTGAACTTTTATACGGACGATTCTATTATTCGAAATCATTAATAATTGGGATTTTTGCGCTGTAATCATTCAAATTATTACATAGTATGAAAAACATCGTAATTAAATGGGCTGTGTTCCTGACAGCCTTTCTTATCTCTTTAGAGGTTAGTGCTCAAAACGTCAGAGTTTCTGGAGTGGTGACAGACGCACTTGGACCGATCCCCGGAGTTAATATCATGGAGGAGGGGACTACTAACGGTACAGTGACGGATGTAAATGGAAAATATTCAATCAGTGTCTCGGCTAAATCTACCCTTGTTTTTTCTTGTATAGGATATAAGGAACAAAAAATACGTGTCGGTACGAAAACGGTACTGAATGTGAATATGGTGGAAGAGTCGAAAATGCTCGATGAATTGGTGGTTGTCGGTTATGGAGTTCAGCGTAAGAGTGATGTGGCCACTTCGGTTGCTTCGGTCAAAGCGGATGAAATGAAAACATTTCCCGCCGGAAATGTGGCTGACATGTTACGTGGACGTGCCGCAGGTGTGAATGTAACGAGTAGTTCCGGACGACCGGGATCGACTCCTTCGATTACCATTCGTGGTTCCCGTTCTATCAGTGCAGACAATGCACCTTTATATATTATAGATGGTTCTCCTTCCAATGCAACAGAGTTCAGTACGTTGAGTGCGGATGATATTGAATCGGTTGAAATCCTGAAAGATGCTGCGTCACAGGCTATTTATGGTGCACGCGCCAGTGACGGTGTGGTACTGGTGACTACCAAACGTGGTAAAGCCGGAAAAGTGGAAGTCAACTATAATGGTTATCTGGGTATTCAATCTCTCTGGAGAAATTTCGATTTCTACTCTCCCGAAGAATATATGCAGCTTCGTCGTGAAGCAAAGGCGCATGATAAAGGAATAATTGATGCGCGTGAGATTTCTATAGCCGAAGCGTTGGAAGACGAGGTGATGCAGCGGGTATGGGCCAGTGGAAAGTTTATCGACTGGGAAAAAGAAATGTTCAGAAATGCAATCTATCATAATCATGACGTCAGTGTACGTGGAGGAACAGAAAAAATCAAAGTATCGGCAGGTGCCAACTACTTTGACCAACAAGGAATGGTGGTTACCGGATCGGGGTATCAGAAGTTTTCTTTAAGACTGAATCTGGACTTTGAAATAGCCAAATGGATTAGTTTCGGTATCAATTCTTCTTATGCGATGACTAAACAAGATCGTGAGGATGGTAACTTTAATGATTTTATTACCAGTTCTCCATTGGCGGAGATATATGATGCGGATGGCAAGTATACAAAAATATATCAACTCGGAAGGAAATTATAATCCTTTGTACCGTGCGAACATTATGGACGTGAAGTAACCCGTGATAATTACCGTCTGAACTTTTTTATGGATGTGAAACCTTTCAAGGGATTCAATTATCGTCTGAATACTTCTGTTTATAATCAGACGTCTGAAGACGGTTCTTATAAAGATTCCCAATATCCGGGAGGCGGAGGAACGGCCGTTCTTGACGAATCGCGTACACAGAACTGGCTGGTTGAGAATATTGTGACCTATAAAGTGCCTATCCGCAACAAGAAACACCAGTTGACATTGACCGGCGTTCAGTCTGTCGACCATAATGGTTCGAAGTCTGTCGGGTACTCGGTTGAGAATCTTCCGGTGGATAAAGACTGGAACTTCATTTCTCAAGGTGAGTTTACAGGCAAGCCTCGTCGTCAGTTTAATGAAAATAACTTGGTGTCTTTCATGGCTCGGGCGCAATATTCGCTTTTAGATCGTTATTTGTTGAACGTGGCTATCCGCCGTGACGGTTCCAGCCGTTTCGGAAAAGAAAATAAATGGGGTACATTCCCGTCGGCTGCTTTTGCCTGGCGTGTCAATCAGGAGAATTTCCTGAAAGATGTGTCGTGGATTGATAACCTGAAACTACGTGTAAGTTATGGTATTGTTGGTAATCAGAACGGTATCGGCAATTATACTACTTTGGGACTGGCTGATAATAAAGGATATGAGTTTGGAAATGTTTTTCAAATGGGATATTTGCCGGGCAAGGAACTGTCTAATCCAAACCTGAAATGGGAACAGTCTGCAACAGCTAACTTTGGTGTTGACTTTAGTTTCTTCAATGGGCGTCTGAATGGTACGGTTGAGTATTATAATACTCATACGAAGGATTTGTTGGTGAAACGTTCCCTGAATGCGTCACTCGGATATACTACCATGCTAGATAATCTGGGAAAGACGAAATCCAGTGGTATCGATCTTTCTTTAAATGGTGACGTGGTACGTACAAAGGAGTTTACCTGGACACTCGGAACTAATTTCAGCATGTATAAGAATGAAATTGTCCGTATTGACGATACTCTCGATGAGAACGGGAAACCGGCAAGTCAGGTAGCACAGGGGTGGATTATCGGAGAACCGATCAATGTATACTATGATTATCTGATAGATGGAATTTTTCAGTATGATGATTTTGATATCACTCGTGATGGTACGGGAAATCTGGTTTATACACTGAAAAACACCTATGATAGTGATAATGACGGTGTGGCCGACAGTCCGATTAATTACGGTGGCGCTATTGAACCGGGAATGGTCAAGGTGCGTGATAACAACGGGGATGGAAAGATTACAGCTGATGACAGGGTACCTATCCGTAAAGATCCGAAGTTTACACTCTCTCTTTCTTCTACATGGAACTGGAAAGGATTTGACCTGTTCATGGACTGGTATGGAGTTTCCGGCAGAAAGATTAAGAACGGTTATTTGTACGAGTATAATTCCGGTGGTTCTTTACGTGGAAAATTGAATGGGGTGAAGGTGGATTATTGGACTCCGTTCAATCCTTCGAACAAATTCCCACGTCCTTCTTATAGTGCGGACCCTGCATATTTGAGTGCCATTGCCATTCAGGATGCTTCTTATATCCGTTTACGCACCTTACAACTGGGATATACTTTCCCCACCCGACTATTGAAGAATACTCCGATTCATAAATTACGATTGTATGCAACTGCTACTAACTTGCTGACATTTACGGAGTTTAAATCTTATAGTCCCGAACTGACTCCAGGGTCTTATCCGGAGTCCAGACAATATGTGTTTGGTGTCAATGTTTCATTCTAAAATAAAAGAATCCTTATGAAAAGATTAATATATACAGCCTTTGTCATTTGCGGAATGTTGACCGCTTCCTGCTCGGATTTATTAAATCTGGAATCAAAAACAGACGTGACGAATAATTATCTGTTCACTACTCCCGAAGGGTTGAATACTGCCGTTACAGGATTGTATTCCCTGGCACGTGAATTACCGGGTGGAGCGGATAATAACGAATCTAATCTGTACATCGTTACCATGTGTGACTTTAATACGGATATTGCCATACTTAGAGCAGGTGTTTCTACCTCAATCGGACGTTTGAATACAAGTTTTACTCCAAGTACTGGAGATGTCAATAAGTTCTGGAAACATCACTATGGGATTATCGGAAAAGCAAATGAAATTATTGTAGCGGCAGAAGCCTTGGGACTGGATGACAGCGATGTATTGCACGCATGGAGTGAAGCGAAATTCTTCAGAGGACGGAGCTATTTTGAACTTTGGAAACGCTTTGACCGCCTTTATCTGAACGTCACTCCAACCACTGTCGATAATCTGAAACGGGAGTATAAACCAGCTTCTCATGAAGAACTGATGACATTGATGACGACTGACTTGGATGATGCGATGAAAGGTCTGGACTGGTCGCTTCCTCAAAATAACGGAAATGTATTGTATGGACGGGTAACGAAAGCGACTGCCAAACATGTCCGTGCACAGGTTGCCATGTGGGAATCGGATTGGGATACAGCCATTGAGGAATGTGAAGACATCTTTAAACAGGAGGGCATTTACTCGATGGAAAAGAAGGCCGAGAATGTATTTAATAGCGCAGATTTGAAATCCCCGGAAGTGTTGTGGAGTTTCCAATATTCACAAAACTTGGGTGGAGGAGGTTCCGGAACTCCGGTTGCCGGACATCGTATCTCTATTCAGACCACTACCCGAATCAATAAAATTGCAGGTTGTATCAATACGGCCGATCAGGGTGGATATGGTTGGGGACGTATTTATCCGAATACCTATTTATTGAGTTTGTATGACCAGGCTAAAGATACACGATACAATGAATTGTTTGTACACCGTTTCAAATACAATGATCCTACTTCTCCTAAATATGGCGAATTGATTCCCCTTGCGAAAAGTTCCAGTTATTGTGAGACGTTGCATTTCATGTCGAAAAAATACTTTGACCAGTGGACTATGGCCGATAATCCGGACCGGACAACGGGATTCAAGGATTTGATTGTCTATCGACTGGCTGAAACTTACTTAATGGCGGCAGAAGCGTATATGCGCCGTGACGGAGGAATGAGCACGGATGCTCTGCGCTGCTACAATAAAACATGGGAACGTGCCGGGAATGACAAATTTGCGGGACCTCTGACGCAAGATATTCTTTTGGATGAATATGCCCGTGAACTGAACTTCGAGGGAGTCCGTTGGCCTTTACTAAAACGTTTGGGGCTTTTGGGTGAAAGGGTGAAAGCGCATTATGGCGAGACAAAAGCTGAAAATCCTTATTTAGATAAAGATTATGCGGAATGTCGTACCAGTTTTGTAGTTGGAAAGCACGAATGTTGGCCTATCCCACAGGAGCAGATTGACTTGATGGGGAAAGAGAATTTTCCACAGAATGAGAATTGGTATTAAGCGATTGATTATCTGAAAAACATGAATGAGTATGAAAAGAATAATATATCTGTTATTGATTTTAAATCTGGGGCTGCTTTCCTGTGTCGATGATGCGTCGGTACGTGTGATGCCTGAATTTAATTGTAAAGATACAAAAGTAAACTTGGCAAAAGCGGCGGGTTCTTTCGTTACATCGCTATTATATACTAATGTCGGTCAGGTTGTTGCTCAATATCAAGCGGAGTGGCTTTCTGTAGATGTAAACGCTAAAAGTGTAATATACACTGCCTTGACGCAGAATGACGGTGAGGATGCAAGGAGTACTGTCGTGAAACTGACTTGCGGTTCATATACAGTGGAAGTGACGGTTACACAGGATTCCAAAGAACCGGATCTTTCTTTGAAGGTAGGACAAAGTGTAGATGATGGTATCGGTATGATTTTCTGGGTGGATCCTTCGGACAAGATGGTAGGAAAAGCTGTATCTGTAAAACGTCAGGGAGGAAATCCTTTTGAGGCTTCTGTGATGTCTCATAATGCGCTTTCTACAGTGAATGGATATGCCAATACGGCTTTGTTTACTGCTCCTGCTGCAAATGATGCAGTGGCATACTGTCAGTCGTTGGGTGAGGGATGGTATCTGCCTGCACGTGATGAGTTATGGGAGTTGTTTGATGTTTACAACGGTATTGGACATGCTGACCCGGATTTTGCTTCGGTTGTACCTGATAAGTTGACGGAAGTTGAAAAAGCGGCACGTGCGGCATTTGATAAGATGTTGACCGATTTGCAGGGTGATGTGATAAACGAGGCTGCCGGTTCGGGCAATGGGGAAAGCTATTGGTCGAGTACGGAAAATGCAGCAGGGGATAAGGCTTATTGGGTACGTTTCGGAAAGTCTGGTGCTGATGCAGGAAATAAAACAGCTACCAACCGTTTTGTGAGATGTATGCGCACAATTGGTGATTATACTTATCCTGAAGAGCCGGCAACTCTGACGGTTGCTCCCAATCCTGTGACATTGGAAGGTGCTAACGAAGCGGAAGCAAATGTTACGTTGACATCCAATAAGAGTGTATTCAGTGTAGTGTTGGCAGATGATTCCTGGCTTTCATATACTATTTCAGGCACAACAGTTACGTTCAAGGCAAAATCAAAAAATACCACTGGTAATATTCGTATGACAATTGCTACAATAACAGCCGGTACTGGCGCAGCCGCAAAAGCAGTGGAGGTAACGGTGAATCAAAATGTAGCTGCCGAGGGAGACGCTTCCCTCGAATTGAGTACCAATGCGGTGACTATTACTCCTGATGCGGTAGCAAAATCAGAGGTAATTACAATGATTTCTGATGAGACGGAATTTGCAATAAATATCACTGATGAATCTTGGGTGAAAGCGTATGTTGATGTAACAAGTAAAACTCTTTATTTTTGGACTTTATCTCCCAATCTGAATAGTTCTAGCCGGGTAACGACTGCTACGGTAATAGCCGGAAATGGAGCGAATGCACCTAAACAAGAGGTCACGATTACACAGAGAGGACTTTTAAGTTCCGAGTTTGCGGTGGGACAGGTAATTGCGGATAATGGTTCGTTGAAAGGAGGCATTGTTTTCTGGGTAGATGCAACTAATCGTGGTAAGGCTAAGATTATGTCGTTGGACAGAGAGAATTTGGCATGGTCTACAGCAGGCTCTCCGGCTTCTACCGGAGTGGATTTATCCGGAGATGATGGATATACTAATACTATGGCGTTGGCTGCATTACCAAATGCATCGGAAATGCCTGCCATTAAGTTCTGTATGGACAAGGGGACAGGTTGGTATTGGTCGGGGAGAAAAGACTTGGAACAAATGTTTGAAACATATAATGGGACCACTGTGGCAAATGCAACAAATGATAATCCGAATGCGATTACTGATTTTGAAAAAGCCAATCGTGCAGCATGGGATCGGGTTGTCAGCAATGCGGGAGGAACTATTATGAATGAGGCTGCGTCATCTTCTACAGGAGATACATATTGGGCTTGTCGTGAGGCTTCGAAAGGTGTGAATGGATTTTATGTACGTTTTGGAAAGCCTATATCTTGGAGCAGTGCAACCTCTAAAAAGAGTTCTTTAAGATATATTCGTGCAGTCCGTTCAATCTCGAAATAATGGTATTAGGTATGTATAAGGTATATAGAAAAATAATCTTAGCCTGCTTGTTATTGATTGTTGCCGGCACGGTTTGCGGTCAGCGTGTGACGCAAACGATCAACGATGGTTGGAAGTTCTCCCTCTTTGAGGGAGACGCGTTCGATGCTGACTTTGATGTGTCCGGTTGGACTGACGTTTCCATTCCTCATACTTGGAATGCAAAGATGCAGAAGATGAAATCCCCGGTTATTTCCGGGGAAAAGGCTGGTACAGGAAAGCCGTGACAGTGGAGGAACTGATTGTCGGTCAAAGAGTTTATCTTTGTTTTGAAGGAGCCAATCAGGAGACAAATGTATTTGTGAATGGAAAGTTGGTAGGGGATCATAAAGGTGGTTATTCTGCTTTTACGTTTGATGTGACTGACTATGTTCATACCGGACGCAATTTGGTGGCAGTGAGTGTTGACAACTCTCATAATCCGGATATTGCTCCTCTTTCGGCAGACTTCACTTTCTTCGGCGGACTTTATCGGGATGTTTATCTGGTGTATACTTCGCCCGTGCAACTGTCTACCACCCATTATGCTTCCAGTGGAGTATATCTCAAAACTGTTGGGATAACAGATGCTCAAGCGGAAGTGTGTGCAAAAACATTCTTGTCCAATGCTTTGAAAAGTAATCAGGCATTGATTCTTGAAACGGAGATTTTGGATGCAGACGGTAATAGAGTGGCACTTTCCGCAAAGAAAGTGAATGTGAAAGCAGGAGAGAAGAATGTAGCCTTTGAAGCGTTGATGACTATTGCGCAACCCAAACGGTGGGATGTTGATTCTCCTTATTTATATAAGGTGTATAGCCGTTTGAAGAATAAAAGGGAGAAGTTCTCGATTGTGTTGTTAATCCGCTGGGAATTCGTGAATATCATTTTGATGCGGAGAAAGGTTTTTCCTGAACGGGAAATATCGGAATTGATTGGTACCAGCCGGCATCAGGATTACAAAGGAATGGGGAATGCCTTGCGGGATGAAATGCATATCCGGGATATACAGTTGAGTAAGGATATGGGAAGTAATTTCCTGCGAGTGGCTCATTATCCGCAAGATCCGGTTGTGATGCAGATGTGTGATAAGTTGGGGCTGTTGACTTCGGTTGAAATTCCGATTGTAAATGCCATTACTCAAAGTAGGGCGTTTATGGACAACTGTGTGGAACAGGCTACGGAAATGGTTTGTCAGAACTATAATTATCCGTCTGTCATCATTTGGGCTTACATGAATGAAGTGCTTTTGCGTCCTCCCTTTAATCCTGACAACAAGAAAGAACGGGCGGAATATATGAAGTTTCTTCATCAAATAGCTTCGGCTGTTGAGGCGCAGATCAGAAGTCTGGACTCGGAACGCTATACCATGTTGCCTTGTCATTCTGCTTCCCAAATCTATCAGGAAGCAGGGATTACTGAATTGCCGATGTTATTGGGATTTAATCTTTATAATGGATGGTATGGTGGTAATTTGGGCGGATTTGAAGAGAAACTGGAAGAACTTCACAAGGAGTTTCCTCATAAACCGTTGCTTATTACCGAATATGGGGCGGATGTAGATACTCGTATTCATTCTTTTTCGCCGGTGCGGTTTGATTTTAGTTGTGAGTTTGGTTCTGTCTATCATGAACATTATTTGCCTGAAATTCTAAAAAGGGATTATATAGTGGGGGCTATGGTCTGGAATTTGAATGATTTTTATTCCGAAGCCAGAAGAAATGCTATGCCTCATGTGAACAATAAAGGGTTGGTAAGTACGGATAGAGAACGTAAGGACGGATATTATCTTTATCAGGCTTATCTGAAGAGTCACCTGTCCTGCATATTGCTTCTAAAATCTTGGGAAGAATAGGGCAGGAGCCAGTCGGGATGGAAAGAGTTGTACGCAACCGCTGAAAGTCTATACTAACGCGGATAAGGTGGAGGTCTTTTTTGAATGGAAAAAGTTTTGGGGGTATATCCGGTAGCAGATAAGGTGGTTTCCGTGGACATTCCTTTTGTAAACGGAAAGAATGTGGTGGATGCTGTGATTGAAAAGGAGGGACGTGAATATCGTGACCAGTATGTCTGTGATTTTAAATGTGTCAATGTGAAGAATGGCTTTACGGAAATCAATGTACTACTGGGTGCTCGACGCTATTTTGAGGACCGGATAGCAGAGATGTGCTGGATACCCGAACAGGCTTATGCAGAAGGTTCATGGGGATATATTGGTGGGGAAGTGGCTCCGAACAAAACTCGTTATGGCTCTTTGCCTGCCAGCGATACAGATATACTGGGGACGGATCAGGATCCTGTCTTCCAGACACAGAGAGTAGGCATTGAGGCTTTTAAGGCAGATGTACCGGATGGTGTTTATGCTGTATATTTATATTGGACAGAACTTACTTCTGAAAATAAAAGAGAGGCTTTGGTGTATAATTTAGGAAATGATGTGGTGAGGGAGGACTATATTAACCGGGTATTTTCTGTGGATATAAATGGAGTATCTGTTGCCAAACAACTGAATATTGCAGAAGAATACGGTTCCGAACGTGCGGTTATTAAGAAATATATTGTTCCGGTTTCACAAGGAAAGGGGCTTGTCGTTCGTTTTGGAGCGGTGGAGTCTGTGCCCATTTTAAATGCAATACGAATCGTAAAAGAATATTAGATGATGAAAAATAGTATAGTTATATTGTTTTTACTGCTGTTATCCCAGTCTGGTTATGCCCAGGGACGTACATTTAAGGTCACTGCCCGTCCGTGGGTGAAAGGACAGAAAAATCTGCCTTGGAAAGAGTATATACCCGTACTATTGCTCAATTGGATGGGTTCAAACCTACTGGTAAAGTACATGTGAATAAGTATGGAAGTGATTTGGATGCTTCCAGGCATCGGGCTACAGGATTTTTCAGGGTAGAACGTATCGGAGATCGATGGTGGATGATTGATCCCGATGGGTATCGGCATTTGCAGAAAGTGGTGGTAGGAGTACGTTTAGGTACTTCCGAACGCAATAAACAAGCAATGCTGGACAAATTCGGTACGGAGGAAAAATGGATCGAAGGAACGGCACGGATGATTCATTCGCTGGGCTTTTCCGGGGCCGGCTCCTGGAGTAATGAAGAAGCTATTGCCTCTTACAATGCCTCTCATAAGGAGGTACTGACTCGCTCAATCATTCTGAACCTGATGAGTGGATATGGGAAGAAACGAGGAGGAACTTATCAGTTACCTGGTAATACGGGATATCCTAATCAGTGTATTTTCGTTTTTGACCCGGAGTTCGAAACCTATTGCGATGAGATGGCACAAAAACTGGTCGCAAATAAAACGGATAAAAATATCATCGGCTATTTTTCGGATAATGAACTGCCGTTCGGGCCGAAGAATCTGGAGGGGTATCTGACTTTGAAGAATCCCAATGATCCGGGAAGATTGTATGCAGAATCTTGGTTGAAACAGCAGGGTATTACTTTGCAACAAATTACGGACGAACATCGGGAAGAGTTTGCGGGGGTAGTAGCGGAACGATACTATAAAGTGGTGTCGGAAGCGATTCGGAAGTATGATCCCAATCACCTTTATTTAGGTAGTCGTCTACATGGAAAACCTAAGTTTGTCCGCCAGATTGTGGAAGCGGCAGGCAGGTATTGTGATGTCGTTGCTATTAACTACTATGGTGCATGGACACCGAGTGAGAAGACCATGAAGCATTGGGGCGAATGGGCTCAAAAACCTTTCATCATCACGGAATTTTATAGAAAGGAATGGATTCAGGGCTGGCAAACACAACAGGGGCAGGTTTCACCGTTCAAACCCAGCAGGAACGTGGATATGCCTACCAGCATTTTGTTTTAGGATTATTGGAAAGTGGGAATTGTGTCGGATGGCATTGGTTCCGTTATCAGGATAATGATCCGACGGCAAAAGGGGTAGATCCTTCGAATCTGGACTCTAACAAGGGACTGGTAGATAATGAATACAATCTTTATAAACCGTTGGCTGATGCTATGAAAGAATTGAATATCAACGCTTATCGTTTGGCTGACTGGTTCGATCAACAATCAACTAATAATAAATAAAATACATACCATGAAAGAACTATTTATATTGGGAACTTTTCTGTTTATAAGTTCTATTCCTATGGTGTCTTGTACGGATGATGATGATAAAGATCCTAATTTTATGCCTCCTGACATAGTGATGGGAGGGGGAGATGTAGAGTCGGAATATCCGGAAGATTTGCCTGCTCCCGGAGCTTCTGTGATGTATACTCCGTCATTAAATGCCAATATGTATCGCCCTATCAGTGTTAAGTATTCCAGTGCTTATCCGCCTATATCCAGTTGGAAAACAGAGAATACACGTATTATTGCGTATATGGACGGGTATAAACCGGCTATTAAAACGTTGAAAGCGTATCAGGAGTCGGTTAATAAATACGGAAGTTCGACTACACTTCCGAAACAGGCGGCTACGGGAAGATTTTATACGAAGAAAATAGACGGACGTTGGTGGTTGGTTGATCCGGAAGGTTGTCTGCATCTGGAACGTAGTGCGACTTCTTTGCGTAAGGGAACTTCCAGTCGTAATAAAACGGCCTGGAATAGCAAGTTTGGAACTGATGAGAAATGGTTATCTACTACTCAACGTGAATTGAGTGAGATCGGCTTTCACGGTACAGGTGCTTTCTGCACAGGAACTTATTCACTGATTCAGACTCATAATGCTTCCAATCCGAGCAGTCCGTTAACTTTGGCGCCTTCATTTGCTTTTTTAAGCCAGTTCAAGAGTGCGAAGTCTTATAATTATCCCGGAGGAAGCGATGATAACGCGGCAGGTCTTGTGTTTTATAATGGATGGACTGAATGGTGTGAATTATATTTGGCAGGTAGTGCTTTCGCAGATTATTTGCGGGATCCTAATGTGTTAGGTTTCTTTTCTGATAATGAGATAAACTTCTCTTCAAACAGTTCCCGGATTTTAGATCGTTTTCTGGCTATCAGTAACTCAAGTGATCCGGCTTATGTTGCGGCGAAAGCTTTTATGGATTCTAAAGGTACGCAAAGTGTGACGGATGACTTGAATAATGAGTTTGCCGGGATTGTAGCAGAGAAATATTATAAAGCAGTGAAAGAGGCAGTGAAGAAAGTAGATGATAAGTTGCTTTATCTGGGAACTAGATTACATGGAACTCCTAAATATATGGAAGGAGTAGTGAGAGCTGCCGGAAAATATTGTGATGTTATTTCTATCAACTATTATAGCCGTTGGAGTCCTGAACTGACAACAGCGATTGCTGATTGGGCTAATTGGGCGGACAAACCATTTCTTGTAAGTGAGTTTTATACGAAAGGGGTGGAGGACTCTGATCTGAATAACCAGTCGGGAGCCGGATATTCTGTCCCTACACAAAACGAGAGAGCTTATGCTTATCAGCATTTTACATTAGGATTGCTTGAAGCTAAGAATTGTATCGGATGGCATTGGTTCAAATACCAGGATGATGATGGTACGGATAATTCGTCGAAACCTGCTAATAAAGGTCTTTATGATAATTCTTATCAACTCTTTCCTTATTTATCTTTCTTTGCCCGCGAATTGAATTTTAATGCGTATGATTTGATTCAGTATTTTGATAAATAGGTGTTTGTTTCTATATAATATTTGAGAGGAAAACAAAGTGCGAATTTTACAGGATTAGTTTTGGTTAAAGCTATACTGCAAAAATTCGCACTTCTTATTTTTAATGAATAATCAATGTTTTATCAGAGTAGAGTATCATCTGATAGACAAATGAATATCGGTAGTGAAATATTAGTTATGTACTAATGTACCTATCTCTTCTCCACTGATAACCTTCTTTAAGTTGCCTACTGTGTCCATATCAAATACGACGATTGGCAGATTGTTTTCTTTACACATACAAGTCGCTGTCAAATCCATGACTTTCAGACCACGTTTCAGTACTTCATCGTATGTAATATCGTCGAATTTGGTAGCGGTAGGATCTTTTTCGGGGTCAGCTGTGTAAATACCATCTACATGAGTACCTTTCAGCATGACGTCTGCTTCGATTTCTATGCCTCTAAGTGAAGAACCGGTGTCAGTAGTAAAGAAAGGATTTCCCGTTCCAGCGGACATAATGACTACTTCGCCGTTCTCCATACATTCGATAGCTTTCCATTTACTGTAGAATTCACCGATAGGTTCCATCCGGACTGCTGTCAACACACGTGCCTTTACACCGGTAGCCACAAGAGCAGAACTTAGAGCGAGACTGTTGATTACGGTAGCCAACATTCCCATTTGGTCTCCTTTCACACGATCAAAACCTTTATTGGCTCCGCTTAGTCCGCGAAATATATTGCCTCCTCCGATAACGATACCAATCTGTACCCCTTGCTGGTGGATTTCTTTGATTTGTTCAGCATATTCTGCCAGTCTTTTTTCATCAATGCCATATTGCTTTTCGCCCATTAAGCTCTCTCCACTAAGCTTTAGTAAGATTCTTTTATACTTTGCCATACCTTTTGCTTTTTATTGTTTGCCGCAAATATAGAGATAATTTATCGGATAGCCTCACCGGGATACGATTACTTTTTTCATTATTTGTCTTCCCAAAAGGGTTTGTACAATTCCCCGCAATGAAAGATAAACGAGAAAAGCCAGCCACAGGGCATGATTTCCTAAAAGGGGATGGAAAGCGTAATAGACTCCAAAGAAGCTGGCAGAGGCAACTAACATGGAGTAAAGCATCTGCCGGGTAGCAGTGGCACCGATAAAAATGCCATCCCATAAGAAAGCGGAGAAACCGGCTAACGGAATAA
>OIFH01000098.1_pt1 | contig 14460 bp, 18 predicted proteins | sample 1581951 | NCBI WGS metagenome assembly OIFH01 (sample SAMN04414075, study PRJEB24778) | human gut metagenome | material: faecal | host: Homo sapiens | reverse complement strand
CCACTTTGCTGAAGTCCGGTTTCAACAGGAATTCAATGGCCTGCTCCTGCTCCGGGGCAGGGATATGGAGCAGATGGCAAGGATTATCAATAGGACAAATAGCATTGGCATCATGATTTTGGCTGATTTTTCAATACCTTTTTCCACTCCTTTGACAATGATGAGATGGGTGGCCAGCAGGAACAGCACCAGCCAGATGACCGGACGCCAGGGGTTGCTGACAAAGCTGTTGAAGGATGCGATGAAATCGGCTGCCGACTTCCCGGCAAAACTGTTGGTAGCCGCTTCGCCGATAAACTCAAGCGTCCATCCTGCCACAACGGAGTAATATCCCAGAATAAGGAATCCGGCCAGTACGCCCATACGTCCTACCCAGCGCCAATGCGTGCCGGGTGCCAATTTCTGATAAGCCCTTGCCGTATTGGCACGCGAGCGCCTGCCGATGAGGAATTCTGCAATCATGATGGGGATGCCGAGAATGAGCACGCAAACCAAGTATACAAGGATAAATGCCGCACCTCCGTGATTCCCGGTCTCAAACGGGAAACGCCAGATATTGCCTAAACCGACTGCGGAGCCTGCCGAGGCAAGTATGACGCCTAATTTGCTTCCGAAGTTGGCTCTGTCACTTTTTTGTCATAAAACGTAGATTTTTCTTTCAATTTCGTTATTAATACCAGCTAAAACATGCAAATATAGAAAATGTTCTGTACTTTTGCGCACAGTTCGTTGATAATTTGGTATATGCTATATTATATTAAGAAATATCCGGTGTCGCTTTTTATTATTCTGACGGTGATTTATCTTTCATTCTTTAAACCGCCTTCTACAGAAATAAGCAAGATTCCCAATATAGACAAGGTGGTGCATATCTGTATGTATTTCGGCATGTCAGGAATGCTGTGGCTGGAGTTTCTTCGCGCTCACCGGAGAGACAACGCCCCTTTATGGCATGCATGGGCAGGGGCGTTTGTCTGTCCCGTTTTGTTCAGCGGAATGGTGGAGTTGCTGCAAGAATACTGCACGACATACCGTGGCGGAGACTGGCTGGATTTTGCGGCCAATACCACGGGAGCGGTGCTTGCATCAATGGTCGGCTATTTTATTTTAAGGCCAAGGATGAAATAGGATTATAAGTATTCAACTGTGGAACTTAGCTTGATGCCGTTCGACCCTTTTATCAGAATAGTTTTCCCACAAGGTTTCTCCCTTTGCAGCTCTGCGATGAGTGCGGTCACATCGGGATAACTCTGATAAGGGTGGCGTGTGGCGGCAAACAATTCCCCTACAAGAACTACATCCTTGAATCCGCATTCTTCCAGATAGTCTGCAATCTTCTGGTGCTCGTCGGCACTGTCTTTACCCAACTCCCGCATATCTCCCAATATCAGCATTTTGTTTTCGGCCTGCATGTTCCGGAAGTTGCTGATGGAAGCCATCATGCTTGTGGGATTGGCATTATAGGCATCGATAATCAGTGTGTTGTCCGCTGTTTTTTTCAGTTGTGAACGGTTGTTTTGCGGGGTATATCCGGCCAGTGCCTTGTCTATTTTCTCCGGTTCCACACCAAAAAAAATGTCCGATGGTGACAGCTGCCAGAGCATTGGGGGAAGTTATATTCACCGATAAGCCGGGTTTGTACTTCGTGATATTTGCTTTCGTTGTCCGTTTTCCACTCGAAGGTGAGGTAAGGAGAATTGCCGGTGACGTGTCCGTTGATGTACAGCCCGTCCTCACTGCCGTAGGCAATCTGGTGGAGTCCGTAGGCTATCTTTTTCAAGTAGGGGTTGTCGTTATGGATAAAGATGGTAGCTTCTTTCCGCGTCCGCAGATAGTCGTACATCTCTCCTTTGGTCTTGATGATTCCTTCAAAAGAGCCGAATCCCTCCAGATGGGCTTTTCCTACGTTGGTAATGATCCCGTAGTCAGGTTCGGCTATCTCTACCAGCTCCTTGATGTCTCCCGGGTGGCTGGCACCCATTTCCACCACGGCAAGGTCGTGTTCAGGGCGCAGGCGAAGCAAGGTGAGGGGAACACCGATGTGATTGTTCAAATTTCCCAAGGTATAGAGCACGTTGTGAGTTTGCGAAAGTACGGTGGACATCAGTTCCTTGGTAGTAGTCTTTCCGTTTGTACCCGTAATGCCGATGATGGGTGTACGCATCTGCCGACGGTGGTAATTGGCAAGTTGTTGCAAGGTCTTCAAGCTGTTTTCCACCACGATGTATCGTGTATCGCCTGCGGGGGCATAGGCTTCTTCATCTACTATGGCATAAGCACTTCCGCTTTCCAGCGCTCGGGCGGCAAAGGCATTTCCGTTGAACGACTCGCCTTTCAGCGCAATGAATAAAGAGCCTTGGGGGCAGTTACGGCTGTCAGTAGTGACACTGGTGCATGTTAGGAATATCTGATGTATAGCTGTTATATCCATGACTTTATAATTAAATCAATCTGTGTGAATCTGTGTAATCTGTGGTAAACCATCGTGCAAAGATATAGTTTTAATCCTCTCCCTTCCCGGGTACAAGCAAAAAACTTATCAGTTTTATGAGTTTATGTATTTTGAAACCACTTTTTTGTTTACATTTGCAGGTACTATATAGAACAGACTGCCTATGGAAATTACAACTGCCCGATATATAAATGTCAACGGTTCGCTGCTCGACCTCTCTCAACCCCGTGTCATGGGCATACTGAACGTTACTCCCGATTCCTTTTATGCCGGTAGCCGCACACAGACAGAGGTAGAAATAGCACGCCGGGTGAAACAGATAGTTTCGGAGGGAGCGGCCATTATTGACATAGGCGCTTACTCTTCCCGTCCCAATGCCGACAATGTCTCTGCCAGGGAAGAGATGGAACGGTTGCGTATGGGCCTGAAAATACTTTTTGAGATACAGCCGGATGCTGTGGTGTCGGTAGACACTTTTAGGGCGGATGTGGCAAGAATGTGTGTGGAAGAGTATGGTGTTGCCATCATCAATGATATTGCGGCCGGTGAGATGGATGCGAATATGTTCCATACCGTTGCGGCATTGAACGTACCTTATATTATGATGCACATGCAAGGCACTCCGCAAAGTATGCAGCAGCATCCTCATTACGACAATCTTCTGAAAGAGGTTTTCTTGTATTTTGCGCGCAAGGTGCAGCAATTACGTGACTTAGGTGTAAAAGACATCATTCTGGACCCCGGTTTCGGCTTTGGAAAGACAATGGAGCATAACTATGAATTGCTGTCCCATCTGGAAGAGTTCCGTATTTTTGAGTTGCCTTTGCTGGTAGGCGTTTCACGTAAATCGATGATATACCGCTTGTTGGACATTACTCCTCAGGAGGCGCTGAATGGTACTACGTGCTCGATACCATCTGTTTGCTGAAAGGTGCTGACATCCTCCGCGTACACGACGTGAAAGAAGCCGTGGAAACCGTACGGATTGTGCAAGCCATGCGAAATAATTCCTAATCCCTAACCCCTAATCATTCAATATCGTGTTTTTTGAATTTGGAATAAAAGATTTTATAGATATTCTGTTAGTGGCTTTCTTGCTGTACTATACGTATAAGCTGATGAAAGCCTCCGGCTCTATCAATGTGTTTACGGGTATCCTGGTGTTTATCCTGATATGGCTGGTGGTGTCGCAGGTGCTGGAGATGAAATTGCTCGGCTCCATCTTCGACAAGCTGGTCAGTGTGGGCGTGCTGGCGCTTATCATTTTGTTTCAGGACGAGATACGGCGCTTCTTGCTGACACTCGGCTCGCATCAGCATGCCAGTGCGCTGGTACGCTTCTTCACCGGCAATAAGAAAGAGAAGTTGGAACATGACGACATCATGCCGGTGGTAATGGCATGTATCAGTATGGGGAAGCAGAAGGTTGGTGCCCTGATTGTCATTGAACATAATCTGCCTTTGGATGATGTGGTGCGTACGGGAGAGATTATCAATGCCGATATAAACCAGCGTCTGATTGAGAATATTTTCTTTAAGAACAGTCCGTTGCACGATGGAGCGATGGTTATCAGTAAGAAACGTATCAAAGCGGCGGGATGTATCCTGCCTGTTTCCCATAATCTGGACATTCCTAAGGAACTGGGGCTGAGGCATCGTGCTGCCATGGGGATTTCCCAGGTGTCTGATGCGCATGCCATCATTGTATCGGAGGAGACCGGAGGTATTTCAGTGGCTTACAAAGGACAATTCTATCTGCGTCTGAATGCAGAGGAATTGGAAAGTTTGTTAACAAAGGAAAGCTGAGGTGTGACAAAATCTCCTATTTTTACGTCATATAACTATGATATAAAAAACAATATCTTATAACTAATAACTGAAAAGGATGGATAGACGAAATTTCTTGCGGACGGGAAGTCTGGCGATGTTAGGTTCGCTGGCAGTACCCTCGTTGGCTATGCCTGCGTCAGTACGCGGAGCTTTAGGAGGAGCAGATAATCAGTCTGCCGTAGCTTCGGCAATGGTTCACTTCGGTGTGACGGAGGCTGACTTGAAGAAAGTGATGGCTGCCGCTCTGGAAAAAGGCGGCGATTATGCTGACCTTTATTTTGAACACACATTCAACAACAATGTGGTTCTGATGGACGGCAAAGTAAACAACTGTGGAGCTAACATTGACTTCGGTATGGGCGTACGCGTATTGGCAGGCGACCAGACGGGTTATGCTTATGTGGAAGGGGTAACTATGGAAGAAATGCTGCGTGCTGCACGTACTGCTGCCCGTATCGCCTCTTCGGGCAAGGCCGGAAAATCTGTAGGACTGACGGAAAAGACAATTGCCAAAAGCCGCTATGCCGTCACTGAACCTTGGGAGGACGTGAGTGTCAAGGCAAAAATACCTTATTTAGAAAAGCTGAACGAAAAGATTTTCTCTTTGGACAATCGTGTACGTAAGGTGCAGGCTTCTCTTTCTGACAGTACATCGCACGTGCTGTTCTGTAATTCCGAGGGCGTGAGCTACTACGACTACCGTCCGATGGTTTCTTTTATGGCAGTCTGCATCATGGAAGAGAATGGAAAGATGGAGAACGGTTATGCCGGTCGTTCTTACCGCAAGGGTTTTGAATTCATGACGGATGACATCGTGGATATTATTGCACGTGAGGCGGTGGATAAGACTGCTATCTTGTTCAAGGCTGTGAAACCCAAAGGTGGCGAAATGCCCGTCGTGATGGGGGCTGGCGGTTCGGGTATCTTGTTGCACGAAGCCATAGGACATGCTTTTGAGGCTGACTTCAACCGTAAACGTACTTCCATTTTCTGCGACCTTTTGGGAAAGAAGGTGTGCGATGAGCATATCAACGTGGTGGATGACGGTACCATCGCCTTCAATCGTGGAGCCGTGAATTTCGACGATGAGGGTGTGGAAGGTCAGAAACCTATATCGTGAAGGAAGGTATCCTGACCAGTTATCTGCACGACCGCATCAGTGCCAAGCATTATGGGGTGGCTCCTACTGGAAACGGACGTCGCGATACTTTCCGTAATACTCCTATCCCCCGTATGCGTGCCACTTATATGGAAGCCGGCAATATGAAGGAAGCGGACATTATCTCCACCGTGAAGAAAGGTATCTATTGTGACCAGTTTACCAATGGCCAGGTGCAAATCGGTGCCGGAGACTTTACCTTCTTTGTGAAGTCGGGTTACTTGATTGAGGATGGCAAGCTGACGCAGCCCGTCAAGGATATAAATATCATCGGTAATGGTCCGAAAGCATTGGCTGACATCACGATGGTGGCAAATAACGATAAGATTGACAACGGTACTTGGACTTGTGGTAAAGACGGTCAGTCTTGTCCCGTTACCTGCGGTATGCCATCGGCACTAGTCAGCAAGCTGACTGTAGGAGGAGAAAGTTAATTATCAACTATCAATTAAAGACATGATTACAGACGACAATAAGAAATTGGCACAATGGGCAATGGAATATGCCTTGAAGAACGGTTGCCAGGCAGCCAAACTGGTGCTATATACAAATTCTAATTCTTCTTTTGAACTGCGTGACGGCAAAATGGACCGTTTGCAGCAGTCTACGGAGAATGGTTTGGGATTGAATCTTTATGTGGACGGACGTTTCGGCTCTTTTTCCACCAATCGGCTGGATAAGAAAGAATTGGAAACTCTTATCACGAATGGTATAGAGTCTACCCGCTATCTGGCGGTGGATGAGTCGCGTATGCTGGCCGACCCTGCACGCTACTATAAAGGAGGCAAGCCTGACTTGCAGCTTTTTGATAAGAAACTCTATGAAGTCAACCCGGATGATAAAGTGGCGATTGCCCGTGCTGCTGCAGAGGAGGTATTGGGCAAGGATGAGCGTATCATTTCGGTTGATTCTTCTTATAGTGATGGTGAGGGTTCTTCCTATCGTTTGATAAGCAACGGATTTGAAGGCGAGTCGAAGAGTACCTGGTTCTCTGTCTCAGCCAGTGTATCCATTAAGGGAGAAGGTGAAGCGCGTCCTCAGGATTACTGGTACGACTCGGCTCTGTTCTATGATAAATTGACGAAGGCGGGAATCGGTGCCAAGGCATTGGAACGCGTATTGCGCAAGCTGGGACAGAAGAAAGCAAAGTCGGGTAAATATACAATGGTGGTTGACCCTATGAATGTGGGAAATCTGCTCAGCCCGATGCTAAGTGCATTGTATGGCAGTGCTTTGCAACAAAAGAATTCCTTCCTGATGGACAAGCTGGATACGAAAGTGGCTTCCGACCTCTTCACGTTGCGTGACGAGCCGCATGCTATCGGTGCAAACGGTTCACGCTATTTCGATAATGAGGGTGTGGCTACCGAACCCCGCACTGTTTTGACAAAGGCGTGCTGAAAACTTATTTCATCGATACCTACAATGGTAAGAAGATGGATATAGCTCCTACTATCAGTGCACCTTCACGTCTAATTCTGACACCGGGCGATAAGGACCTGAACGGATTGGTTGCAGATATTAAACAAGGCATCTTGGTTACGGGCTTCAATGGCGGTAACAGCAATAGCAGTACCGGTGACTTCTCTTATGGTATAGAGGGTTTCCTTATTGAAGACGGCAAGCTGACACAGCCCGTCAACGAAATGAATGTGACGGGTAACATGGTTACTTTATGGAATTCCTTGGTTGCTGTGGGCAATGACCCTCAACCGAACCGTTCATGGCAGATTCCTTCGCTGGTATTTGAGGGAGTCGACTTCAGCGGATTATAATGCTAGTTCAACATCAGGCTCATATATGGGCTTGATGTTGCAAATATTTTTTCGGTGAGTTCACCGATGTAGTGCAAGTGGCTGCCCGGCAGACGCTTGGCACTATTCATATATTTACCATTGTTCATGGTAGTAGTAGCCGTTATTGGTCACTGACCTGCTCATCGGTGAGATGAATGCTGAGTTCCAGTTCCGGATGGGCCGTAGCATAGAGTTGCAGCATGGTTTTGGCATTGATGATGCGTGCCATGCCCAAAAGTTGGCTTTCACCGGTAGCGGGAGGAGTGAGAACCCGGATGGACGGGAGATTCAAGCTTTGGCAGATATGTTGAAGCAGTAAAGTTTTTGTTGCGGGAGTATCCGACACGATTTCTCCAATGCGCCAGTTGGCTTTCCCTATCGGATAGGTAATGGCCAAAGCCGTGATTTCCTCCCCATTGCTCAATGTGCAAACGAAGCCCTGTCCCAGTTGTAAATCGGCAATGATAACCTGGAAATCCTCTTCCGTATGCTGGATGCAGCAAGGGCGCTCCCGCACTTTCCGGTCGAGATATTCATATCTTTTTTCAGTATATTCGGCAGACATTTCCAAAGTAAGGCCCGTATCGGCTGTCGGTGTACCGGAAGCGATAAAGGTCTCTTCGGCATAGCGGAATACGGGGGCATAACCGCTGCGGCCATAGTAGTCGAACAGCCACGGTTCTGCCGGTATCAGGGTGGATAAGGCGACATTATTGTGTAGCATCCGTGCAAAGGCTTGTGATAACAGCTCGTGCATTACGCCCCGGTTACGGTAATCAGGGTGTGTGCAGGCGCCGGATATATAGGCCGTATGAATATCTTCTCCTTCGAACGTCATAGGATAAGGCAACATCTGTAGGGCGGCAATCACTTCTTCGCCGCTTTGGATGGCAATATTGATATCATTGTTGTAGCGGAGCCGAAAATACAGTTCAGTAAATTCCTCGCTATCATTGAAACAGAGCTTCCATAAGTTCTTTACCTTTTCCCGTATCATCAATCCCTTATCCTTTTAATCCTTAATCTCTAATCCTTACTCTCACCATTTGATAGCTTCCACCGGTTCATCTTTCAGGCATGCCACGTATTTTTCCAGAATAATGGCAGGCTGGTACGAAAGTTTGGCCTTGCGCAATCCTTCAATACCCAAATCCTCTTCACGGTTGAGGTAGACATATTGTTCGGGGATATGGTTGGCAAATTCATAGTTAATCATTGCGTACGCTCCGTCTATGCTGGTGTCGGCCTTTTCCACATGTACTCCGAAGGTATCTTGGTTGATGGGCATTCCGAAAGTGAAGGCGGCAATTTTGCCGTCTACATGCAGGATGCCTCCGGTCAATCCCAGTTCTTCAAAATTGTGGAGGGCGTAGACCAGTGCGCGACGTTCGTTGCCCGTTCCTTCATGCTGGTCGCAATTGTTGGCCTTACACCATTCGGCTTCCAGGTCCAGACATTCCTGGATGCGGTCGGGAGTGATGGGAGTATATTCGTAATTATAGGTGCGTTTGAATTTGTTGACATGATTCCGTTTGGACTGGAATTTCTTTCCGGCAAGCGTGGCGAGGTCTGTACGCAGATAGAGGTAATCGGCATAGTCCCGGTCTGCTGTGAACTGGAATTTTCCGGGCATGAAGGCTTCCAGTTCCGAGCACATGCCCGAACATATTCCCAGCAGGCAGAAAGGTTCCCCTTCCCGGTGTGCGTCTTCGACCAGTGCGTCCAGTACTTTTGTCAAATCTCCGTTACCTATCGGCATCATGTACACCAGTTCGTCGTTTGCCCAGAATTTCAGCAGGAGGAAGCCGTCCATGATGGCAAACTTTGTATTGTATAGAAAACGCCAGCTGCATAGGTTGGAGAATGAGAGGTCACAATTCCGTCGCGGACTGTTCTGTGTATAGGAAGTAATCAGTTCTTTGTCTTGTAATTCGATATCTTTAAATGAAATCATACGTTGTTTTTAGTTGGTTATGATTATAGATAACAAAAATAAGAAGATTTTGTTAGAGTAGCCCTAATAATCGCAGAATAGTTGGGGTCAGCAATGCAGTGAAAATACCGTTCAGGGTCAGGCCGAGGCTGGCGAATGCGCCGTATTTGCGGCTGATGTCCATGGCTGTGGAAGTTCCTACCGCGTGGGCGGCGGCTCCCAAGGAAAGGCCTTGTGCCATAGGACTGCCGATGTGGGTCAGTTTCATGGTCTTGAAGCCCAGTATTCCTCCCAGCAAGCCTACACAGACCACTACGGCGGCGGTAAGTGAGGGAATGCCGCCCAGCGACTTAGTTACTTCCATGCTATCGGCGTAGTGACCGACTTGGGCGCCAGGGAGGTAGATAATCTCGTCGGAAGCCCCCATCAATTTAGCTATCAGCACGACAGAGATAACTCCCACAATGCAGCCGGCAAGTTGTGACAGCATGATGGGGAGCAGCTGTTTCTTAATCGTTTCCAATTGGAGGTATAGGGGGACTCCCAGGGCTACAACAGCGGGTTTCAGCCAGAATTCTATCAGATGTCCTCCTTCATTGTAGGTCTCATAACTGATATGTGTCATCTTCAGGAAGACAATGAGGATGGCAATTGTCAGCAGGATGGGGTTCAGCAACATGATGCCGGTCTTTTTCTGCAGGAGTTTGGCCAGAAAGAAAATCCCGAAGGTGACAGCCAATAGGAAAAATTCGTTTTCTAAAAAGTTCATTTGATTTTACGTGTTAGTTGATGAACCCATCCGGTGACTACAATCACCAGCAGGGTGCTGATTATGGAAGCGGTCACTATCGGCCAGAACTCGGAGGCGATGACATCGAAGTAAAGCATGAGAGCTACACCGGGCGGTACGAAGAAGAAGCCCAGGTTGGCAACCAGGAAGTCGGACATACCCTGCACCCAGTGCAGTTTAATCCAACCCAATTTCAAGAATAGGGTGAGCAACAGCATACCGATGATGCTGGAAGGTAACTTGATACCCGTAAAGAAAACAATCAGTTCACCCAAAGCTAAGCATCCGAAAAGGATGGCGCATTGACGAATCATATTATTATAATACCTATTGTTATACGTTGAAAACGCTGCAAAGGTAGGTATTCTATGTATTGCTTGTTATCGTTGTATCCTGATTTTTTTTTTTTATGTCGTTTGTAGAGTCGGGCGGGTTGTTCCTGCCGGACGGGTAATTGTTTGTTGCAGAGGGGCACGTGTGCGTACACATGAATGCTGGGAATACCTAATGTTAAATATTATAATAATTATGGTCTGAACGGTAAAAAGACCGATGTTTGCAATGTAGATATTGCAAAATTGTGTACTTTTGCGGCGTGAATAACACATACTGCCGATTCTTAATAGACAATTAAAATATCATGCAAAGATTAATTAACGAAATTGTTGAGCGTGCCAAAGCAAACCGCCAACGAATTGTTCTTCCCGAGGTACGGAAGAGCGTACACTGAAAGCTGCCAATCAAATCCTGACTGACGGAGTAGCCGACTTGATTATCCTTGGAAAACCTGCCGAGATAGAGGCTTGTGCCAAAGAGTGGGGGCTGGGAAATATAAACAAAGCTACCATTATCGACCCGGAAGACCATCCTAAGAAAGAAGAATATGCCCAACTGCTTTGCGAGCTCCGCAAAAAGAAAGGCATGACCATCGAAGAGGCTCGCAAGTTGGTTGTCGATCCGCTTTATCTGGGCTGCCTGATTATAAAGAACGGCGACGCTGACGGCCAGTTGGCAGGTGCACGCAACACTACGGGTAATGTACTTCGCCCTGCTTTGCAGATTATCAAGACTTCCCCGGGCATCACTTGCGTTTCGGGTGCCATGCTGCTGCTGACACATGCTCCTGAATATGGAAAGAACGGTATCCTGGTGATGGGTGACGTGGCTGTGACTCCGGTGCCCGATGCAGAACAATTGGCACAGATTGCCGTATGTACGGCACGTACAGCCCAGGCAGTTGCCGGTCTCGACCCGAAAGTTGCCATGCTGAGCTTTCTCTACCAAGGGCTCTGCCAAGCACGAAGTGGTGGATAAAGTGGTTGAGGCATTGAAGATTGCCAAGGAGATGGCTCCCGATATTGCCATCGACGGTGAGTTGCAGGCCGATGCAGCTTTGGTGCCGGAAGTAGGTGCAAGCAAGGCTCCGGGTTCTTCTATCGCCGGACATGCTAACGTATTGGTTGTCCCCAGCCTCGAAGTGGGCAACATCTCCTACAAACTGGTGCAACGTCTGGGACATGCTGATGCCGTAGGACCTATCCTACAAGGTATCGCCCGTCCGGTGAACGACCTTTCACGCGGTTGCTCCATCGAGGATGTGTATCGCATGATTGCCATCACTGCCAATCAGGCCATTGCTGCCAAAAAGAATGCTGAATAACTTTTAAATCTGATATATAGTATGAAAATCTTAGTATTGAACTGCGGTAGCTCGTCCATCAAATACAAATTGTTTGATATGGACCGGAAAGAAGTTATCGCCCAGGGTGGTATCGAAAAAATTGGTTTGAAGGACTCTTTCCTGAAGTTCACCTTGCCCAGTGGCGAGAAGAAAGTTCTTGAGAAGGACATTCCAGAGCATACCGTAGGTGTGGAATTTATCCTGAACACTTTGACAAGCCCTGAATATGGAGCCATCAATCTTTGGACGAAATCAATGCCGTAGGTCACCGTATGGTGCATGGAGGCGAAAAGTTCAGCGAGTCTGTACGCTGACGCCGGAAGTGCTTGCCGCCTTCACTGCCTGCAACGACCTGGCTCCGCTCCACAATCCTGCTAACCTGAAGGGGGTAAATGCAATATCTGCCATTCTGCCTAATGTTCCGCAGATTGGTGTGTTCGATACGGCTTTCCATCAGACCATGCCGAAGCATGCCTATCTGTATGCCGTGCCTTACGAACTTTATGAAAAGTACGGCGTACGCCGTTATGGTTTCCACGGAACCTCACACCGCTACGTATCGCAGCGCGTCTGCGAGTTCCTGGGTGTAGAGCCGGAAGGAAAGAAAATCATCACTTGCCACATTGGCAACGGTGGTTCCATTACTGCCATCAAGGACGGTAAGTGTGTAGACACCAGCATGGGCTTGACCCCGCTGGAAGGTCTGATGATGGGTACCCGCAGTGGTGATATTGATGCCGGTGCCGTTTCCTTCATCATGGAGAAAGAGGGTCTGGATGCCAACGGCATCTCCAACCTGCTGAACAAGAAGAGCGGTGTGCTGGGTATCTTCGGTGAATCCAGTGACATGCGCGACCTGGAAAATGCCGTAGCTGCCGGCAATCCGAAGGCTGTTCTGGCTGAAGAAATGTACTTCTACCGCATCAAGAAATATATCGGTGCCTATGCCGCTGCTTTGGGTGGTGTGGATATCGTGGTATTTACCGGTGGTGTCGGCGAGAATCAGGCAAGTGCCCGCTGGGGTGCATGTGAAGGCCTGGAATTCATGGGCATAAAGCTGGATGCCGAGAAGAACAAAGTACGCGGTGAAGAAATGGTTATCTCTACCGAAGATTCTCAGGTGAAGGTGGTGGTAATCCCCACTGACGAGGAACTGATGATTGCTTCGGACACGATGGATATTCTGAAGAAGTAATATCGCTGTAATATTTCCCGGTTCCGGCTTCCCGGAGTCCGGATGTGGTTTCGCCCCCTGCAAATATGTAATGTATTTGTAGGGGCGAAATGTTTTCCGAATCCTTTAAAATCCTTATCTTTGTTACTTGGTTAAAAACAATAAAGGCAATTTTCCGAATAACTTTAAATAAGAACTGCTTATGAAACGATTAATGTATGTGTTGTTCTTTGTACTGCTGACCAGCGGCATGGCCTATGCCCAGCAGGCGAAGTACGTGTTTTATTTCATCGGTGATGGAATGGGTGTGAACCAGGTGAACGGTACGGAGATGTATCTGGCCGAACAAGAAGGGCGCATCGGTGTAAAGCCTTTGCTGTTCACTTCTTTCCCGGTTGCCAGCATGGCAACTACCTTTTCTGCCACCAACTCGGTGACTGACTCTTCTGCTGCCGGAACAGCCCTGGCTACCGGTGCAAAGACCTACAACGGCGCCATTGGTATGGACGATAACAAGAGTGTGCTTCAGAGTGTGGCCGAGAGAGCCAAAAAGTCCGGTAAGAAAGTTGGGGTAACTACCAGCGTCAGTGTAGACCATGCTACTCCCGCCGCATTCTATGCCCATCAGCCGGACCGTGGCATGTATTACGAGATAGCCCTCGACCTGCCGAAAGCCGGTTTCGACTTCTATGCAGGCGGTGGTTTCTTGAAACCGACTACCACTGCCGATAAGAAAGAGGCTCCGAGCATCTTCCCTATCTTTGAAGAAGCCGGCTATACCGTTGCAAGGGGCCTTGACGAATATAAGTCGAAGTCTGCCCAGGCGGACAAGATGATTCTTATCCAGAAAGAAGGGGCAGAGCCTTCTTGCCTGCCCTATGCCATCGACCGCCAGGAAGGCGACCTGACGCTGGCCGAAATTACCGAAAGTGCCATCTCTTTCCTGACCAAAGGCAGTAACAAGGGTTTCTTCCTGATGGTTGAAGGTGGAAAGATTGACTGGGCCTGCCACGGAAACGACCCCCGCCACAGTCTTTGAGGAAGTGGTGGATATGGACAACGCCATCAAGGTGGCTTACGAGTCTATAAGAAGCATCCCAAAGAAACGCTGATTGTGGTAACTGCCGACCATGAAACCGGTGGTCTGGGTCTGGGTACCGGTAAGTACGAGCTTCAACTGAAAGCCCTTGCCAAGCAGAAGCAGTCTCAGGATATCCTTTCACGTTCCATCACGGACTTACGCAAGATGCGCAAGGTTATCAACTGGCCGGAAATGAAGGAATTCCTGGCAGAAAAGATGGGTTTCTGGAAAGAACTGCCGGTGAGCTGGGAGCAGGAGAAGATGCTGCGTGATGCTTACGAAGAATCATTCGTGAACAAGCATGTAGTGTTTGAGGAAAGTCTTTATGCCAAGACTGAGCCCCTGGCTGTTGCCGCCAAGAAGGTAATGAGCCAGATTGCCATGGTAGGCTGGACCAGCGGTGGCCATACAGCCGGATATGTGCCGGTATTCGCAGTAGGTGCAGGCTCCAAGCTGTTCGTGGGTAAGATGGACAACACGGAAATCCCGAAACGCATAGCCAAGGCTGGTGGATACAAATAATAGAAAGTCACTACAGATTACACGGAATTCTCACAGATTGGAA
>OIFH01000097.1_pt1 | contig 14845 bp, 20 predicted proteins | sample 1581951 | NCBI WGS metagenome assembly OIFH01 (sample SAMN04414075, study PRJEB24778) | human gut metagenome | material: faecal | host: Homo sapiens | reverse complement strand
ATAAACGGGAGGAACACGAAGAGAAAAAAAAGACAGACACATTATAATATTCGCACGACAGCGTAAACAAAAAAACGGAAAAAAGAAAAAAAACGAATAACGCAAACAAAAAGCCGGAAAAAACGGAAAAAGAAAAAACGGAAGGCAAACTTGCAAACACACTAAAAAACAAAACCACCATTTAAAGCAAGAACGAAATCAAAAACAATAAATAAGTAAATTCTATAATTCTCTTTATACAAAAAAAACAAACCTGTGTTATTCCTCCGTTTACAAATAAAAACTATCCATCTATCAGATAATCCATTAAAAAAAACGTATCTTTGCTACTCATTATTTTTAATGCTAACATGAAATACGGAGTAACAAAAAATACATTAGTTATTACAGCAGGCATAGTTTGGCTCTTAGCCGGTATCAATATCTTGCGTATTGGAATAAGTTGCTGGATAAACGATTCTCATTATTGGTTCTTCAAAATCTGTGAAGCCACTATAGTATTTCTTTTATTCTTTGGTCTGATATTTCATAAACTTTACAAGAAACATACTCATCGCATATCTCAAAAGAAATCCAAGAATTGTCCATTCTCTTTCTTCGATGTAAAAGGGTGGATTATCATGGGATTCATGATTACCATAGGTATCTTGACACGCACCCTGCATGTACTACCAGAAGCATTTATTGCTGTATTTTATACAGGATTGTCAGTAGCCCTAATTACAACCGGTACCCGATTTATATGGTACTGGTGGAGAAACAGGCATCTACTAGTCTGATTAGTCATTCGGTCTACAGAGGTTTCCACGATGGATGCTGTTTTCCCCTCGCACAATGTCAGCGAGAGCCTCCCAAAAGAAACGACAGCATCACCAATCACTCTTTCAAATCGTATATCTCAAGAAATGTATAGGCTACACAGGTTGGTACCACTAGCAAAACGAATCAACGAAAATCATATAATACTACGCTACCGTTTCCACATCGGGCAAATCAGACATACCTGATTACAAATTGTTATAAGCCCCGGAACAAGTTGTTGTCATTGTATGGACGGCATACAGTCCGGCAACCTTAATGCAGTACATCTGCACCGGTAAGCTCCACAATACGTTCGGCCACAGTTTGTGTGTCCCTGCGCGGAGAAGTAAGCCACAAGCATCTTACTTTTTTCAGCCGGATAATCGAAATCACTCCAGTTCTCTCCACTTCCTAGCTTTTCGGGCATTGTTAACTGTTCTGTTTCTGGTGCGGAAGTATCATTGGGAAAACATGCTATCACGCTGAACTATTGATTGTCATATTCTTCATCTGTCGCAACATAAGTCAATATGTCGTGTTTGAAAAAGTTAACGAAAAGTTACAACTCCTTGTCGAAAAACTCCATTCCCCCCCTAACTGCCGTACCCACATACTCCGGCACGTAGTAGATTTTGCTGTGTGTTGCATCGGAAATAAAAGTCAATTCCTTGTCCTGTGTACCCGTGACACGGCTATAACATTGTTCCGTTGTATAATAAGATATCAGCAATGCTACCAACTATCATCAGTAACGTCTGATTGAATAGATTTATGTTCTGTACTCCGTCGGATTGAAACCGAGATTCTGTTGTACATAACGGCTGAGATAGGCTTGTGACGAGAAGCTGAACATATCGGAAATCTGCACGAACGACAATGACTTATCACTCAACAGGCGTGAAATATCAAATATTGTATAACGGTTAATCCAATAGTTGGCGGCATATCTGCTCACCTTTTTTAACACTTCCGACAAGTATTTCGACGTAATGCACAAACAATCGACATAATAAGATACCTCCCTGTGTTCGCGGTATGTACCATCCTCCAGCATTCTCAAGAAACGATGTATGATGGAGGCATCTGCGTTGAAATGTCGCTTTCATCATAGATACGAGCATGAAAATCGAAAAAATCAAGGATAGCCGTCTGCATGGCGTTGATAAGCATTTCACGGTAGAAACGATGTTCAGTATCCTTGATACACAACTCAAGCAGTTCAAGATCTCGACGACAGACAATCTGCTGTTCAAGCGAGAGGTGCATGACAGAGTTGAGGAAAAGGCCAGTTGTCCTTTCATTCCATAATTGCTCTAAGGTTACATAGTTCAACAAATCCAGACTTCACATAGATAATCTTGGCACAGAAATCCATTGAAACTTCTATATTTTCAATCATTTTCCGCTTGCGGATAATCGACAGATCGCCAGCATGCAACTCAAAATCCATTCCGTTGAACCGATATCAACATCCCCCTCCCAAACAGAACAAATGTGACAAATACTCCTCTTCGGCATCGGTCGGAATCCGGGTAGCCCAATCGATTACCATAATATCTTTACACTCTTCCATACTTTTATACCGTTTGCTTAATAAAAACAGAAATAACCATAAATACAGAATCTCAAGCGACTGCTGCTATAAAGCCATTGCATTTACATTTTTTAATAATTCTACAATGGAATAGTTATTTTTTATGGGCGATCCTCCGAACACTTCGCTCATCTCCATCATTTCAAGTTCAATATCTATCTCCTTTACTTTTTCATCAGTCATGTGAACATCAGCAGCACCAGCATTTTCTTTAAGCCGGCACAGATGGCACGTTCCTAGAATAGGTATAATCCATGGACGTTTGTTCATCGTCCACGACAGCGCGATTTGCGACGGGATGGCATGGTATTTTTCCGCCAAACGGTCAATAAGAGAAAACAACGATTCATTCTGCTCAAAACTCTTCATCTGGAATTGAGGCATAACGGCACGGTAATCCATTCGAACATCAAATCGTGTTTCAGCAGTATAACATTTCGTAAGCAGCCCGTTTGCAAGTGGCGAGAAGGCCACAAGGCCCATGTCTAGTTCTTCAAGGAGAGGGAACATTTTTCGTATTGGCGAGCATCATCGAATAGTGGTTCTGCACAGCAATAACGGGACAAACTGCATGAGCGCGACGTAGATACTCTTCAATAGCTTCTGAAATGCCCCAGTGCAGGATTTTCCCATCACGGATCAGATCGGTCATTACTCCTGCTACTTCTCCGGTTCAACCTTCGGATCAATATGATGCTGATAATACAGATCTATACGATCAGTACGCAAACGATGGAGTGATCCTTCAACTGAACTGTAGATAACTGAAGGCTGCGAATCGGGAATCACGACATGTGTACCGGCTACGCCAAAACCATCAAACTATATGCCGAATTTTGAGGCTATCACAATTTGGTTGCGGAACGACTGCAACGCTTTTCCCAACAATTCTTCATTACCATTCGACCTGTCCGGTGTACCATACATTTCGGTCGTGTCAAAAAAGTATACCCCATATCTACGGCATCGGTCAATAGTTCCGTTATTTTACACTTATCGGCAGGCGCACCGTAGGCATGACTCATACCCATGCAGCCCAGACCGACGGCCGATATCCTCAATCCACTCAGTCCTAATGTTCTGTATTCCATACCATCTTTTCCACCTCTTCCTGCGTAGCGTTGAAAAAGCGTTTTTTCTTTATTGAGCGAACACATTTGTTCCATTTTCTTGTTATTCAGTTCGAAATCGAAAAATGGCAATATTCTCCTTGATATAATCGAGGTTCGATGCTCCGGGAATGACAGAGAAATCTCCTTGAATATGCCAGCGAAGAATTATCTGGACGGGAGATTTACATGTACCTTGGCTATTTATCGGATGACAGACTGAACAACGCACCATTAGACATCGCACCACCCAACAGAAACCAACAAGTAATGTGAATACCATAAGGTTTTACCTTGTCGCGTATGGCCAACCGTTGAGCGTAAGAGTGGCATTCGATCTGCAATACTGCGGGTTTTACACGCGATTCGATCATAATTTTCTCGAACGCCTCGTCATTTGCATCGAAATTACTGATTCCCAATGCACGTACTTTTCCCATATCACGCCATGCACCCACAAAATCGCCGGCTGGCTGGTGAACAAATCCAATTGCATGTGTTCCAATATCTTATCTATAGCCTCTAATGTCTTACTTTCGCCATATTCGGTCGGCCAAAGTTTCGAGGTGATCCAAATTTTCTCACGTGAAATACCACTCTCCTTTACAGCTCGTCCCACTCCGGCTTTATCATTGTGCATGAGCAGTATCGATATGTCGATAACCGATCTTCAAAGCAGTAAGGCACGATTGTTCACATATAGAACCGGATGATTGCATAAAAGTTCCCAAACCGAATTGCGGCATCAACACACCATTATTGAGTTGTACCATCGGTACATTAGCGACAGTTTTACAAATATCCTGTGCGGAAACAAAGATGCAGCCCATCAAGGCCACACACACTAGCATTGCAATAAACTTCTTCTCCATATTATATTTCTAATCTGTTTTTAATAGTTTCACAGTACAAAATTAGCGTGACTTGCCTATGTTATATTTACAAGAAATACGGATTGAATTACATTTTTTTCAGTTTTTGAATATAAAATTACTTCTATCCGCAAAAACAACAATAGAAACAGAAATTTATATAACAACTTCCTGAAAGAAAAAGTGTAATTTTATAGAAGAAAATAATCAATCATAACAAGAATATGAATACAATAAAATTGAATAACGGTGTCGAAATGCCCCAGATAGGTTATGGCGTCTATCAAGTTTCTCCGAACGAATACGAACGTTGTATAAGCAGTGCTTTATAGATCGGTTATCGCATGATCGATACAGCACAAGCATACCACAATGAGGAAGGTGTAGGTAATACCATACGTAAAAGTGATATCGACTGCAAAGAGATTTTCCTCGTATCAAAAATATGGATTTCCAACTACGGTTACAAAAAGTGAAAGCCTCTATCGACAAAAGTTTGGACCGCTTACAAACCGACCACATTGACCTAATGCTCCTGCATCAGCCGTTCTGTGACTGATACAGTGCATACCGCGCACTGGAAAAAGTATATAAGGAGGGAAAGCTTCGCGCCATAGGCGTCTCAAATTTTTACCCTGATCATTTCATCTATATCACTAACAACATGGAGATTGTTCCAGCTGTGAATCAAGTGGAAACACACGTATTCAACCAACAGACTGAACCGCAAAAGAGTTCGGCACGCGCATCATGTCGTGGAGACCGCTCACCGAGGGCCGTAACGGTTTCTTCACGAATTCAATACTTGCCGAAATCGGTAGCAAATATGGGAAAAGCATAGTACAGATCGCTCTGCGCTGGTTAATCCAACGTGGCGTCATCATCATCCCCAAATCGATTCACATAGAACGGATGCAACAAAACACCGACATTTCCAATTTTGAGTTGACAGACAAAGATATGGCTACCATCGCCACACTCGACATGGGATACAGCCTCTTTTTTGATCATTATGATGCTAGAACCACCCATATGTTTATGGAATAGAGATAAAATAATACTACTATAACGACGGTTCAACAGTCTGATCGTGTAGAATCAACACAAGACAATGAACAAACTGGTTAAATCAAACTAATAAAAAACAATCGCCGCAGAAATAGATGTATAACTCCCTGCGGCAATTGTTTTATTGTAATATCCAAGTGCATCGATCTATCAATTGTTTTTTACTATCACTGGCACGTACTTCTATTTCATTCCTTCCTTTTCTGAGAGGGACCTCCTTGAACAAACAAACTTTCAAACTGTCCGGCTTCATCCTTCTACACTGACAGTCATTCACTATCAATATCACTTCTTCTACATTCGAAAAGACCTGTACATCAACGAGCGGCTTCACCCGATTCACATTACGACGCCCTGCGATATAAATCATAGGTTCTGGATTCCAATTGGCCCGGTAAAAATAATAAGCATCCTTTTTAATCTTACGATCATGAGTTACCAGTCCTTTGTCATTGATGCCCGAACGATCCCCCTCCATACGATGAGCTGCACCGAAATCAAACATATTCCACACAAAACTAGCCCACACATACGGACGTTCATTTATTATTTTCCAATTCTGAATATGATATTCTGTTTGCCAATTCTCTGGATGCCACCAACTTCCGGGAACAGTTTGTACCAATGAGTCCTGCTGATGATAGATACTAGCACCAGCACCATATTCGCTGATGGCAATTTTTTATTTCGGGATGGTTCTTATGAGTAGCATCCAACCATGTGGCAAGCGTAGCCGGTGTGGCCCCATACCATCCATCATAGCGATTCCAAGCTATATGATCAGTAATGAAATTCAACGCGCCATCCTGATTACTTGCAGAAGTAGTAGGACGAGTAGGATCCTCCCGATGTGCCATAGCATTCAACTCCTTTATATACTCTACAGGATTGTCTCCCTGCTCTTTCAATTCATTGAACAATCCCCAAAAACAGATACTAGGATGATTGTAATGCTGGCGGATCATCTCTTTCAACTGCTCCTTACCATTTTCGCGGAAAGAAGGCTGATCAACAAAACCTTTATCAGCGTATCCTCCCGGCCCCACAAATGGAATCTCAGCCCAAGTGACAATGCCATATTTATCCATTAAATCATACATATAGGTAGCTTGTGGATAATGTGCCAGACGAACGGCATTCACCCCCATATCAAGCATGATACGAGTATCTTCCTCGTGATGCACCGGATAAAGAGCATTACCCACTTCCGCCCTCTCCTGATGACGGCATACACCATGCAGCGGCAAATGTTTTCCATTCAAGAAAAAACCTTTATCGGGATCCGTGATGTAATAACGTACCCCTAACGGCTGTTCCACTTTATCCAACTCTTTTCCATCTTTAATCAAGGTCACCACCGTCTGATACATGAATGGATCCTGCGTCCCGTTCCAAAGACGCGGATTCTTCAGTATGAACTCTATATTCTCTACCTGTACATCTGTATGAGGAATCATACTTACTTCCTTCTCCGTTTCATACACAGTCTTTTTTTCATCATTAACCTGCAACCGGAGCACTGCTTTTCGGAGTTCTCCCGTTCCATTAGAAAGATTGATGCGTGCACAAATAGCTGCCTGTTTGTCCGTAATCTGTTGCTGTATGAGATAAACCCCAGACGATGCATAATCTAACGGAGAGATACACAGGTTATCAGTCAGCAACAGATGTACATCCCGATAAATGCCACCATAAAAATTAAAATCACCGACCAATGGCATTACATCCAACTGCTCGCCATTATTGACACGTACCAGCAATGTATTCTCTTTTCCATATTCCACTTTATCGGTTACCTCGAAGACAAAAGCTCCATAACCGCCCCGATGCTCACCTATATGTTTACCATTTACAAAGACATTGCTCACGCAATTCGCTCCCTCAAAACGTAAAAAAAGCCGCTTACTTTGCCACTCGGGACGGATGAATATTTTTTTAGTATAATTACCTATTCCCCTCTTGTAATCGTGCTTACCACCCAAAGCGTCCTGTGCATTCCAAGTATGAGGCAAGTCTACCCTACGTGCAGCATTAGCATTTACTTGATGGGAAAAACGGAAACTCCAATCCTGATTGATAAGCTTATCTTCTCTTTGTGCCAACATCTGCATACTGAAAGCTGCGGCAAACAATACAGTAAAAGTTCTTCTGAGGTTTTTCATATGTATTTTTATTATTATACTTTGATTTATGTTCCAACAGCAAAAATAGATAAAAAAACTTGAGAGACCAACTAAAACACAGAAGAATAGTTGAATACAAAGAAGATAAAAGTCAAAACCGCCGTGAATAACTTTTCTTCTGATATTCACAGCGGCATATATTATAACTAGAATAATAAATCAACACATATCCCCTCAGAGATTTTTCCAAGCATTTCTTAGAATATTTTGTATAAAAGCATGCTAAAAAATACCGATATAATTACAAATACAAAGTCCAACGAAATATTAGTTTATTATTTTACATTTAGCTTATAACCAACAGAGAGGGTTAAACTATTATAGTTTACACCTATATTATCATTTTTAGATTCTTTTCCAAGTGATATTTCATATTGAAGCTTAACTGTCCACCTCCGATTTTCAATACCTACAGCAGACGTCATTCCCCAGTCGAAATTTCTCGCATGTTGATATAGAAACTGGTTGCTACCACCCTCCGTACTTTCTCCCACACCAGGATATCCTTCAACCAAACCGGAAGAAGGTATAGTAAGATAATATGGATTACTATCAATATGATTTTTGATACAATATCCTATATATGGTCCTATTTCAAAGAAAAATTTAGTGGAATTGTTGCTATGGATAGAGATTTTAACCCAAATAGGAACTTGTAAAAAAATGCCTTGTCTGAGAAACATTTTCTATCCATGTAGCATCTCCATTACTATATGTTCCACCATTATTTACAGAGTATCCTCTAAAAGTATAATATAATCCCGACTTCATAGAGAACACATTATTAACATTATAATCTGCAGATATTCCTAAACGAGTGGATGGACGCCAGCATTCTCCATACCCAGTTCTTTGTATTGCAGATAACCCAGCTTCGGTTGCCCATGTGACACACTGAGCATTAGCCCACATGCTACAAGAAAAAACAACAGCAAATAATAATACTTTTTTCACTGAAAAATAAATTAAAGTTAGTAATTTTATAGTTTATACTATCGTGTCGCTATAATCTTTTTCATCATAATAACCTTATTTTTTACAGAATGACAACAAAGTTTCATTTTACCCCCATCCATGAGATTATTTTTATTTCAAACTAACATTTTACCAAATCGGTAAAATCGAACGTAAGTACGACATAGCGATGACTGATCCGCTAAAAAACAACCTAAATCAACCATTATTTGAATACAATGGAAACAAGCAATAAAGTATTGCACGAGAAACTCACATGAGAAAAGAAAGTTCCGGTTATGCATTGATGGAATACCTATACCTGAATGGTTCAAGATGAAATTCAAAGAATTCAAAAAGAGGAAAAACAGACCGAAAAGAGGATTAAGAACATAATATTCAATAACAAAAAACAAAAATGCAATTCTGATAGTCAATGAATTGCATTTTTATTTCTATTTTGCAGTCATTTGCGAGGCTGAACAATAATATAAATTTAACAAGATATCATGAAAAAGAAAATGATCATTGTATTTTTAAGTACAAGTATATCGCTGCTATTTTCTTCATGTTCAACTATACTAGAAATTATAACAGGAGATAGACAATGTATATATCCTAATTGTACAGAACGGGCAACCAGCAACTCTGCTTATTGCTCATATCACAAACCGTACTACTTAAAATAAAACGCTTTATCTACTTAAATTAACACGTTGAGAAAGATTTAAAATGCCTTATTTCAAAATATTTTCAGGTATTTGAGGAAATAGAGCCACATCTCCATTCACTGAGTATTCCGTATCCTCTTCTTGCATTTACATCGTAGGAGCAAATGCAATATCTGAACGTGTGTTTATAAACTTTAATATTTGGTCCCAATCCACACCTAAATACTTACTTATAATACTATATGTTGCAGAAGAAGAACCTATCAAATTTAATTTATAACCTGATGCAGTAATATTTTCATTAGTTAGTTTGCCATCTTCGTCTGTTTTATAGGTTAATGTCAAAAATGGAATTGTTTCATATGAGAGGTTGGGGTTATTATTTTTCCCGACTGAGAATTTATAACACCCCTTACTTATAAGATTCTCATCTATTTTATGCTCTAAATAGTTGTATGTAAAAAAGCAACATTCCTTAGCTTCATTATTTTTCAAATAAACATTTATCTCACTCATAAGATTTTTTATCTAAATGAAAAGGTGTAATTTCAAACTTTTCATCATTGCAACTTGTCATACAAAACACACTTAGTAAGACAACAATAAAAGCATTTTTTACTTTCATGATATAATTACTTATTAAAAACAAAAATACCCAATCTTACATATAAGGAGATGTAAAATTGGGTATTTACTCTATAATCTACTAATAATCAACATTTTGCGGTATTTACGGAACTAACAAATTTTGAAATAACTCGTAATATTCAGCATGTTATGAAGCTTCTCCGAAAAAAGCCCTCGGTTTTGTACCTACATAATTTCTATGTTCTTTTAATAGGCATTTACCTTATTCCGACAGTTTAAAGATATTTATTTTTTAATGAAATATCAAATGAATCACTTATAAACATTAAATATTTTCCTGTTTACATGAAGTTATTCTAATATTTTGCGTATGTCTGTAATAATTGAGTTTGGAAATAACTTTAAATATTTACTACAATGCAATCTTTATTCAAACAATTAAAGATAGAAAAGGTCTATGAACTTCTTTTTCCAGAGAAAAAGAAAGGATTGGCTGTTATCTGGTTATATGAACGGATGAAGAATGGAGAATTTAAGCATGAAATTTTTAAGGAGAAAGATATACATCATGCTTTTGAAGCAGTAAGTCTTATCAAAGGTGAACCTGTAAGATTACAATGGGTAACTTATACCGCATACATTCTAGAGTTATAGGAATTTTATTTTATCTATAATGATGAAAGCCAAACCTATATGTTTACCGATTTTGGTTTTCAGGTATGTGATAAGATATACCATCTGATATCTCAGCATTTTAATCCTACTTTTATAGAAATAACTTGTGCGGAACTGCATGAAAAACTTGAAGTTGCTGCTACAGAAGAGCAAATAAAAAAATTGGCTTACAGTAGTAAACTTGTTTAAGCCCCAAACTCTTTTACTGGAGCAAGTCAACTATCTTAATCAGCAGATTGACCGTTCTGTAACAGCCTTAAGTGAAAAAGTCAAAAGACATAAAGAAACTTTGCTCGTGGCTTTACAGGAAATAGAAAAGCAAATAGATGCCATACGTCAGCAAAATAGGGAATTAAGAGCAGCCTTCCGAGAAACTGACCTGATGAATGATATTCTTATTTCGCATCCAGTACGCGATGACAGTGAAGAAGTAGACGATCTCATAAGCGAAGCCATCTCATATTTTGAAGGCATTCATTTCCGTTTAGCAATGGTAGACTCACGTATTGATAAAATACAGCCTAAAATAAAACAGTTTTTTGCCTCTCTCAACCGTGACATATTTAATACAAAAGTAGAGAAGTTCTTGTATTTCCTGCTCGAAAAAAGCCAGATTACAGATAAACAAATACAGTTTCCAATTCCCTATAACGGAACAATTCAATTGGCAGCCCCCCCCCTCTTTACTTCTATAGATAGCTGTTTTCACAATTGGTAGAGGCTCTGAAAAGAGGTGCTCATATACAATATGAAGGAGATAAAACACTTTTTCTTTATCTAAATAAATATGTAGATAATCTAACAGTCTATTTCGAACGACATGAGAATATAACTATTATTCCTGCTGGTAGTGAAAACGAACATTATTATTTCGCGCTCTACCATCCTGTATTAAGAAGTAATTATTCCATCGAGCGGTCACCTTTACCCAAAGAAGATATTCTTATTGCCTTATTACTATACAAAGCTTATTATATCGATCATAACATGGAACTAATTTCTGTAAAAAAGTTTGTAGCTCTAATCCGTATGGATATGCCCGACCTTAAAAGCATGTGCAACATTTGCTGATCAAAACAAAAGGCTCCAAAGAACGTTTTACTAAAACAAATGATATCCGTATTGATCAAGAAGTACAACACACATTCAAAAATTTCCATAAGCTGAGATGGATAAATTTGAAAGAAGACGATTTTACTAATCTCCCTGAATTTCAACGTATTACTCGTAAATTTGCAGATTATATTAATCACATAGACGAATGGCTTAAAGAAGAATAAACATGAAGAAATATCCTCGTATTTACAGTCTGTCTACCATTGGTATCATACACCATCAAAAGAATGATTACATTTTTCATCCCTATTGTACTGATTTTATTGGTGATAGTGATTCTGGCAAAAGTATTATAGCCGATTTACTGCAACTTATATTTGTTGGTTCTTCCGTTTTCCGTTCCGCAACCATACCAGTCAAAGACAGACGAGAACCTGATGGTCTCGTTTTGCGGTCGCCTGGCAAATCTTTAGATTATGGATATGCATTTGTTAATATAGAAATAGCCAACGGACAATTTGTTACAGTAAGTGCCTATCTTGAAAGCACTTCTAAAGCCACACGCCCTTTTATTGTACAAGCAGGGCTGACTATTGAACAAGATGATTCTGCCCCATGTCGAAGCCTCTTTATGCCATCGATTTTCAAGATGACGAATGTATCATTCCATTAGATGATATTATTGAATACATGGAGGAAAAAGATTTGGTTTTTAAAGAATGGTAACGCATTTCTTATTTTCACAAAGTACTCTATAAAAATAAAATACTCCCTCTTGACCTCACCGATAAAGATAAAGCATCAAAAGATTATGCAAAAATAATTCAATCATTTTCACGGGGCAAAGAACTTGACACAACAAAAAGTTCCAGTTTATCAGATTTCTTATTTGGACAGGAAAAAGGAAAAGAGTTCATGAATAAATACAAGTCAATTGTAGAAGATATAGAAAAAAATGCAATAGATTATGGAAAAAATAACCATGAAATTACTTTACTGACACAAAAATACTTTCAAGTTAGTGATTTATATAAAATGTTGATTAAAAAAAAGAAAGCGAAAAAACATACCATACTTATCAATATGTGTTTTACTAAAAGACTATAACGCGAATAAAAAAAGTATCCAAAAGGAATTGTTTGTTTTTTGCAAGCTATAGAAGATTCATCAGGATTAAAAATATTGGTCCAATACGAGTTAGAAGAGGCCCAAAGAAATCAGAATAAGAAAAAGTCAACATATAAAGAAACAAGTGATATTTATAGTGAATGGTGACAAAAGAAAAGTTTGCTGAGCAGTGCCAACAAAATGATTGAACAATTAAATATTCTTCCTAAAGATTTGGCAAACTATTATGAACAATACAGAATACAAAAAAAGACTATATCTACTATAAAGATTTGAAGGATAAATTGGTTAACTCACATATGATTGATCTTTTGCAAATTCAGGCTGGAAAGATGGATTAGTTACGGGAAATAGCTTTTACCTCAAAAAGATAAATGAACTACATAACCGTTTATCACAATTGCAAATAGTAGAGCAATTTCATTATATAAGCAATCCTAATTCACTTATACATTGGGCTCTGACGTACGTCTTTATCCTGCCCTCTTCCTTTCTACGGTTAAGTTCTTCCACTTTTTGGGCGTATTCCTCGTTTTTCTATTCAAAGGTCTGTACCGCTTGTTCATATTCTGTCGGTTCGGAGAGCTGCTCCTTTTGCGGTGCTTCGGGTGCTTTGGGAAATTCCCTTGCCGATACGTTATAGTCGAGTTCCTTGATTTCATGCCCTTTCTTGTCCAATTTTTGGAGTGCCGTGTCGTTTCGACTTCCGTAATAGGGTCGGGCAATCACCAGCTTCGGGTCGGATTTCAATAGTTTCTCCGTTTCTTTTGCCACATGTGCTGCGTTCTTGACCCCCAGACATTTGGTACAATGTCTGCACCCATTATGTTCGGCAAAAAGGTTGTAGTTGGCTGCGTTGTGTGCACACGCCTTGCATTCCGTCTTGTCGAACTTGTATTGTTCAAGGTCGGTTGTGTAGTATTTCTCAGAATGTTTCTTGAACAGATTGAGCGTGTAACCGTTCCAATCGTCCCTATTGCCCTGCTTCAGGTGGTTCTCGTACACGTCCTTTTGGATATTGGCTTCATAGGTACTTATTTCCTCAGCCAACGCTGACGGTGATTGTCCCGTTATCCAGCAGTTCACCGATAGGTTCATACAATTCGTTCAGTTTCAAACGTGTATAGATATACTTCTCGCTCCATCCGAAGCGGCTGACGAGTGAGTACATATCGTGTCTGCCCTTTTCAAGCAGGCGTTTGAAGGCTTTCGCTTCCTCGGTGGGGCGTACCTGCTCACGCTGTAAGTTCTCGCTTAGTGACATGTCCTCCGCTTCATCGTCTGTTATATGGTCGTATATGGTTGCCTTTATTGTCTTTGCTCCTGCAAGCAGTGAGGCACGGTAGTGGCGTTCGCCGTAGATGATTTCGTAACCGCCTGCCGTGCGTGGACGTACGGCAATGGTTTGTAAGACCCCATTTCCCGAATGCTGTCCGCAAGTTCCTGCAAGGATGTGTCATTGAACGTCTTGCGGTGATTATCCGCACTTGGGTGTACGGCTGTGATATCAAGGTCTATTTCAGCCGTTGCCGTTGCAAGCGGTGTCTTGGGCATGGTTTGCCCCACCGCTTCGGCAGTTGTGGGTACGTTTTGCGGTTAAAGTAATATCATCGGTTTGGGGATGATTGCCAAAGCGGTTACTTTCACTGCCGTTTCTTTCTCTAATTTCTGAACTTTGTTGTTCTTCCGTGCATTCTTGTTCGTTTTCATAACTATAAATTTTAATGGGTTGATATTGATTGAATTAATTTTGATAGGTAGGGTGGAACAAACCGCCCTGCCTTTTTCGTCCCTATGCGTTGGCATACATTGCGAGTGTCTCACGTACTTTCTGCTTCCTGCTGTATATCCATCCCGCACACCTTTCACCGTTGTAGATGAAGTTCGTACAGAAAACAGATCGTTCAAGCCTTTCAAGACATCTTTTATCAGCTTGGTGTCCCCGAATACGCCTATCACCTTTTCGCTGTATTCCACGGTTTCAAGATTGAGCGTTGAAAGATCTGCGAATGTTGTCGGCTGTTTCGCTGCGCTTTCCTTTAGAGGTGCTTTCAGATAAATGTTGGCTTCGTCCCCTGCAGTGTGGGTGTATCGTTCTATAAACTTTTCAAGGTCGTTAAATCCGTTCTTTTTGAAATCGTCCAAC
>OIFH01000094.1_pt1 | contig 15151 bp, 15 predicted proteins | sample 1581951 | NCBI WGS metagenome assembly OIFH01 (sample SAMN04414075, study PRJEB24778) | human gut metagenome | material: faecal | host: Homo sapiens | reverse complement strand
TGCTTTTTCTGCAAACGCAGAAGCTGCGCACACATCATCGGGGTGAATGACAAGGCTGAAACTGTGGAAACCGTCATAATCACACACATCATCCATCCCAACTGACGGAATAACACACCGGACATACAATATTTGAATTAGTGAAAAAATTCGTATGATGCAGACGCCAGCCATGTAAAAATAATTTTCGACAACATCAATACTCCTGAAGCAACTATAACAATTGAAGATAATGGATGTGGTATGTCTCTCGAAACAATTGAAAAATCATGGCTCGAAATAGGGACAGACTTCAAAAGAGGGAAAAATAAAAAAATCAGTCGCAAATATAAACGAAATTCATTAGGAGAAAAAGGAGTGGGACGGCTAGCTGTACACAAATTGGCTACTGCTATAGTTTTAGAAACTAAGGAAGAAGGTGTTCTATTTGGTCATACTTTTGCTATAAATTGGAAAGACTTAATAAAAAACACAATGTATATAGAAGATACAAAAGTTTCTGTTTCGGATTGTCCCAATACAACTTTTATAAATAAACAACATGGGACACGAGTCATTCTATCCAATCTAAGAAGAAAGACATGGCTAAGAAAGGATTTCAGAAATTTAGCTAGAACCATCAATACTTTAATCAGCCCTTTCGAAAAAAACAAAGACAATTTCTCTGTAGAATTAGTATTACCAGAAGAACAAGAGAACTGGATAAAAGACATATTCAATATTAATGATATAATTGAATCGGCTATTTATCATTTCAAATTTTTCATCAATAAGAATGGAGAGTATACTTGGATATATAAATTTGTACCCCCTTCAGTATTTGGGCTTGAATGTTCTAAAAAAGCCGTATACCATGATAAACTACTACTTGATAACAATAAAAATTTAACATTAAAAGCTAACGACTTAAATCAAATAGGAACAGTTGCTGGAGAGTTTCATGTATTCAATTTATCATCGGATATATTGAATACGTTTAACCAATCCGAAACGATCAGAAAATATTTAAAAGAAAATGCAGGAGTTCGCATTTATAGAGATGGTATACGTGTTTACAATTATGGTGAGCCCGGAAATGATTGGATGGGATTAGATATAGGTCGTACGAATAACCCCAGTTCAAAATTTAGTAATAATACGATCTTAGGTGCATTCAGTCTGGATTTAAAAACGAGTACAAGGGCTTCAAGAAAAAACAAATAGAGAGGGATTTGATGAAAATGAAATATACGAACATTTTAAAGACTTATGTTATAATATTGTAAATGATTTCGCAATAAAGGCACAACGTGATCGAGAAAAACTTGATTTTGCAATAAAAAAAGATAAACCTATAAAAAAAATCGGCTTTTCAGAGTCGATTAATGAACTTAAAGAACAGGTGCAAAAAAGAAATCTTGAACCTGAGTTAGGAAAAACGATTCTCAAAGTAGAAAAAGATTATCTCGAAATGCGGGATGTTATGATAAATTCCGGCATGGCAGGATTGAATCTTGGGTTAGTTTTCCATGAAGTTGAAAGAGAAATAAGATATATAAACGAAGATATAAAAAGGGGAAGTGACTTGCACGAGGTATCAGTTAAAATAACCAATATTATGCAACTGCTTGATGGATTTGCTCCAATACTCAGACAGCAAAATCGCTCAGCAGAAAATATATCAGCAATTTTCCAACGTGTATACAAACTAACTAAAAGCCGTTTTAAATACCATAGAATAGTATTTTCTTCACCTTTATTGTCGAAGGAGTCTGAAGATTTCCAATTAGTTGGGCAATCCAATTTATTAGTAAGTGCAATTAATAATTTAATTGATAATTCAATATATTGGACTAGAATAAAAAGAGAAAAAAGAAGAAAATAGCGAATATATACCATATATATATGTATCTACAAATACAACAGAGTTTAATGGACCTGCTTTAATTATTGGCGACAATGGAGATGGATTCAAATTACCACCTGAAGATTTAACTCGCCCTTTTGTCACCACTAAGCCTGGTGGAATGGGATTAGGATTGTATTATGCTAGTTTAGTAATGGAAATGTATGGAGGAAAACTTTTATTTATAGATCCCAGAGATTACGATATACCGTCCACCTGTAACAGGGGCAGTCTTAGCCTTAGAATTTAAAAAAGAACACTAGAATATGACAGACTCTAATTTTCAAATAATAGCAGTTGATAACGACTCTAGGGAGTTGGATAAAATAAGAAAGGCATTTGATTTATTAAAGACGCCATGTCTCCCTATATTATATAATGAAGGTGATAATATTGATGAGAAATATTCAAATATAAGAATTGCTTTCTTTGATATAAATCTCGGAGGGCTAGGCAATCCTGCAAATCCTCTCCTTTGTAATATAATAGCATCAGCATTAAAAGAGATTTTGGATAAAAATAATGGTCCATATGCTCTTATTTTTGGAGTCTACATATTAGTAAATTACCAATAATAAAAAAATATATAGAAGAAAGAGAGAAAGATGATATCCCCAGTCCGCTAGTTATTGATACCATCAATAAAGCACTAATCAACAAATGTTGATGAACTAAAAGCGGAAATACAAAGAGTATTGGCAAATTCGACTCTTAATGCGATGTTAGATTACGAGAAGAAAGCCCATGATGCAGCTTCAAAAACAATAAATTCCCTTTTTTCATTAATTCCTAGAGGAAATGACAAATGGGGAGAAAATATTATCTTTGAAAATAATTTTGATCTTATCTTTTCCAAAATGGCAGCTAATACTATGGGCATAAAACTTGCAAGAAAGACACCTGTAATAGCCATTCAAAGAACTTTATTTCCTATATTACAACATAATATAAAAAAAGCAGACTTATCTTCCGTTTGGATTAACAAATTATCCTCATTAAATCAGGATGCCAAGCTTAAATTTCCTTCCGATTTTAAAACGGAAGCATTAAATACTATCTATCATATAGATAATGATAAGTCACACTTGAAGAAAGATGAGAGAGGTGTGTTATTAAAGTAAAGAAAACCTCTACACTATTCAAAAATATATTTGGGAAAAAGAAAAATGAAACTTATAAAAGAATACTTTAGTTTTCCATTCAATAAAAGGAAAAAAAGAGGAAGAAGTTGAGAGTATTAGACTCCAATATATTGAAAAAAAATGTATTCCTGTATTTGTAGAGATTAGTGCTAGCTGTGATTATGCTCAACAAAATCCAAGAGCTTTTAAAAATATTTTGTTTGGTATTAAAATATCCAATAGATCCAACAATAGCTAAACCTTCTAGTGGTGAATATAAATTTTTCACTCCTTCTTTTCTTCTAAATGATGAAAAGTTCGCTATCATATTAAATTTTAGATATATATATGGCTTTCAGATAACAAATGCGATTCTAGATGAAATAATATTTAAGTTAAGTGACAACTTAATTAATCAAATAGGAAATAGATATGCCAATTATGCATCAAGAATAGGAATTATATCACACGAATGAAGAATATCTGGACATATGAAGAGCATATTTTGGCATTTAATCTTTACTGTAAAATTCCTTTCAGCAAGATAAATGCTAATTATCCACCTGTAAAGGAGTTGGCTAAAATTATTAATCGTTCTAATAGCTCTGTCGCTATGAAACTTGCTAATTTTGCAAGGTTAGATCCTGCATTGAAAGCAAGAAATATTTCAGGTTTAACCCAAGGAGCCAAGGGAGAAAAGATTATCTGGGAAAAATTCAACAATGATTGGGAACAATTATCTTATGAAAGTGAATGTATACTTGCTAAATATAAAAATAAATCTATCGAATATGAACTATATGATATTCCATTGTACCTTGAAGGGAGAGAAAGGGAGATTATCGTCAGACAAAGAGTAAATCAATCTTTTTTCCGAAAAATGATCTTAGCATCTTATAATAATAAGTGTTGTGTTACAGGTAGTAATTATGTTTCTCTTTTATCAGCGTGTCATATTAAACCTTGGAATAAGGATGTTAAAAATAGGATGAACCCACAGAATGGTCTTTGCATGAATATATTACTTCATTATTCATTTGACCAAGGACTATTTACAATAACAAATGACTACAGAATTTTGCTATCAAGAGAAGTATACAGCCTAAAACGACCCTTTTATGTCAAAAAATCTTCTTTCTTACGAAAATTGCAAAATAACTTTACCACAGAAATTCATTCCTGAAAAAGTATTCTTAGAGTATCATTATGACACAATATTCAAAAAAATAGTATTCAATGACCGATATTTACACAAAGGATAAACGTTCTAAAATAATGTCTAATATTGGCTCTGTAAGCACGAAGCCTGAAATAATTATTCGTAAATCACTTTTTTCAAAAGGATTTCGCTATAGGATTAATTACAAAAAATTACCTGGAAAACCCGATATTGTACTCCCCAAATATAGAACAGTAATATTTGTGCATGGTTGTTTTTGGCATGCTCACTCTAATTGTAAAGACTCCCATCTCCCAAAATCGAATATTGAATTTTGGGAAAATAAAATATCATCAAATATCAATAGAGATAAAAACAATATAGAGCAACTAGTTGATTTAAAGTGGAATATTATTGTTATATGGGAGTGCGAAATTAAAAAGAAAAGTTTGGAAAGTCTTATTGAGGAAGTTGCAAATTGTATATTGACTAAAACATCAAGGTAATATCATATCAAGAGTTTTTTGATCTTATTAGTCATATTTCAGAATATTCATTATCTTTACCCCCAGTATTCTCCATGAGCAAACTACCGCAAAAGCACGTAGCAAATTAGTGGGATAATTCATGGGATATGCTTGAAGCTAAAAATATAACGTTTTTAAATATCAGTGTGGTAACTCTATTAGGAGAATCCCAGGCGGATCACCAAGAAGCTGGACAAACCAGACAAAGAAAGACAACTCCTACAATATCAAGGTATTGCAGGAGTTTTTTCTTTGTATAAAGTCCGTGACCTAAGACACGAAATGGTCACAAAAAGACATACTTTCGTGACCAATTCGTGACCTGTCCGACCTTTCGGATTTTAGGTCACGGAATGTCTGAAATTGTCGGTTTGTTGTCTTGATTTGTCCGTACTGCAAATATCTCATTTTCAGTTCATCAATTTAATTTTGTAACTAAAAAAGAGATTATGAGAAGTACTTTCAAGCTACTCTATTTCGTCAAACGAAATGCAGTAAAGAAGAACGGCAACGCACCGATTATCGCACGTATCACTATCGACCAAGTTGTAGCCCAGTTCAACACCAAACTGGAAATAAATCCGGCTCACTGGAGCGTGAAGTTAGGCAAGGCTTCCGGCAGAACCGCAGAAGCCGTACATATCAATTCTATGCTGGAAAGCATCCACAGCACGGTACCCCAACAAGACTAAATGGTTGATTTATAATATTGAAGCAATATAATACTGGCGAAAAGAAAAACAGAAGTTTGTCATTTACTATCCTTCGTCCATTCGTTTGACTAAGCTGTCTTGCAAACGGCTAAGATATGCCGTCCAATCCTTCTTCCGTTCTTTCATGGCAATATAAGCGGCATAATAATCGCCTAACTCCATTTAGAGCACCGTACTGAGAAAATTCATCATTTCTTTTATTCCCACGTTGCCATTGTTAATGCCACCCGAAGAAACAAGGTTGAGAAATTCAGGTCTTTATCGAATTGTGCGCTATCGGTACATAGGCGTAAATCAAACTTTCCACGAACAACATAATATTCATCATACAAGGTCGAATGAAAACGATAATATTGGTAAAAGTCCAGATTACGGTTAAAGAAGCAGGTCAGGTTATCCAGTTCTTTACTTAATATAGTTTCTGATTACATCATTACTACCATCGGGGCATTGTGTTTCTATCCGATAAATCTTATAGAAGGAATGAATTTGCAGTTTTGTTTTTAAATCATTGAGAACCGCTTGCAAACGACGCACTATTGAAAGAAAAGTTTCAACAATATCATAACCGTAGAGGTCGATTTCAGATATATTGACCTCTATTTCAGCTAACATGTTATTAACCAGTTCTTTCATTTTACTACTTTAATAGTTTTGTAAATTTAGACTCAGTACAAATACTTAAATCCGTAGTTACAAACTTCCCATTGTAAAAAAGAGAAAATATAGTAGCTGGTGTAGGAGAGTTTTGTGCTTGCTCTCTCGTTTCCAATTTAATTACTTTCAAAGGAATATTTATTTCTTGCGCAAGAACACGCAACACTCCATTTACATAATAATCCGTATATGGGCAACGATTAGAATAATAAGCCACTATTCCCAGTTTGTCGGGGCATTCTCCACTTTTGACGCAATCATTAAAATATGGAACTGCACTATTCTCATGAAAACTCATTACCAACAATGAAAATCCATTTGGAAGTTTTTCTATTTCCTTAAAGCCATGTTGCAGCAACCATTTCGTATCACTCATAAAATGGTTCTTTTTTGTACCTACAACAGTAACCAATCCATTTTTTTGTTGCTTTTTTGCATCTTCAATCACAAATTGGAGCAAATTATATCCATGCCCTTGACCTTTATACTGCCCTGAAACCCAAAAACAATTAATCATTAAATAATTAGGGGCAGTAACCGGAAGCCACGCATATTCAGCAGGAACATATTCTATAAAAACTTTGGCTCGTGCATCAAGCCGCCTAAAAACATAGCCATTAGCAAATTCCTTTTTTAGCCATTCCTTTTTGGACTCATATCCTTCCAAGCATTTTTTGTCAGAGAATGCGCAGCAGATATGTTCTTTATCTATATTATCCTCTGTTAGAGTTATATATTTAGGTAAACTATTTTCATGCTTTTATTTATTTTATCGGTATGTAGATTTTTGTGATACTCTCTTTTTTATTTTCTTTTGAATAATTGATATACTCCTCAAAAGACATCCCATGACGAAGTGAATATTCTTGGCTTACGTTAATGATGTTATACCAGTCCTGCAAATCTGTATAATACCCCTGCAACGTATAGACCGCATATTTACCTTGTGGTAGCCGGATTGTACCAAATTCACAAGTAGGCATAATTTCCTTTTGTACCGATGCACAAGCATAGAAACGACATTGATTAGGGTTTGTCACATTAGGGTCGTCAAAACTTAACCCAATAAAACGTGTATCGGGCAGAAGTAAGTCATTGCTCTTTAAGAAATGTATCAATTTACTCCATACTGTTTCATAAGGTTCTTCCTCTCCGTACTTACCCCATATACGGATATATACTAAATTTAATCCCTCGAAATTGTAGACTTCAGAATGCAATTCGCACTCCTTTCCATCATGTTCGCACTCTTTTAATCGCATCCTTAATCTGCTGATATATGTTTTGGGAGAGATACCAAATTGTTTCTTAAATGCTTTGGAGAACGATTGCGGATTATCGTAGCCGACTAACCCAGCCAAATTCTGTAAACTCATGTCTTCAGTTTGCATATATAGTACAGCTCGTTCTACTCGTTGCCTCGCCACATAAGAGTATAATGGTTCATCCAAAGCAGAACTCATCATACGGAGCAATTGCCGTTGAGACATATTTACTATGTCGGCTATTACATTCAATTGCAATGGCTGATGCAGATTAAAATTTATGTAATCAATTACTTGATTGACTTTCTGTTTGTATATATTTTCAGTGCTACTTTTCATCTATAACGATATAATTTGCAAATATATAGAGTTCATACAAATGTATGATTGTCCAATCTCGCCAATTTTAGAAATTCTTAGGTTACGGTTTAGGAGGTTATGTCAAACAGTGGTCACAACCTCGTTTTTTTAAAGACATCTACGACGTAATGAGTTGGCTGGAAACTTTATAAGCATACCGATGCTTCAGAACAAAAAGCAGAATCACAATGATTGTCAAAGCCTCCGAGAGTGGCATTGCCAACCAGATTCCCCGACACACCCAAGAACTTCGGCAACAAAATAAAACTCGGAATAAGGAAAACAAAGCCACGCAACAAAGCAAAAATCGTAGCTGGCTTTATTCTTTCAACACTCTGAAAATAACCTACCACAGCAATATTCACAATGAAAAAGACAAAGCCGCTTGCAAAATAGGGGAAACCGTGTATCGCTATCTTCGCCGCTTCACTGTCAAGACTGATGAAAAGGCCAACCAGCAGATAAGGATAAACAGTGAATGCCACCGTTGCAACCACACCGCAAACCACAGCCGTCAGCAACGCAATACGTTCCGCCGTCATCACTCTTTCCTTGTAGCCCAGTCCGAAATTATAGCTGATAATAGGCTGGGCAGATTGTGCAATAGCATTACCTACCATGAAAACAAAAGGAATATAATAGCACGCTATACCGAATGCCCCTACGCCATCGTCCCCCAGATAGGACATAAATACCTGGTTCCCGACGAACATAAGCACAGCAAGCGTTGCCTCTCCCAATAAGGCAGAAGAACCGATACGCCACTGGTAACCAATATTCCGCACGGAAAGCCGCAGGCTCTTGACACTCCATTTGAGTGGTTGTAAGCGCAAATGCCGAGCATAAAACAGTAGATAGACCATCGCCACCAGTCCGCCAACCATGATGCTGATGGAAGTGGCAAATGCCGCTCCCATGACCCCCCAGCCAAAAGGAAAGATAAACAGCCAGTCGAGCACCACATTGATTACAGCCGTAATCAGGCTGCACAACATAGCCAGCTTTGGAGAACCGTCCAGGCGGATGACAAACAGCGACACCGTTATCCATATCTGAAAGACCCATGACGGAACAAACCACAGCAGATAATCCGTCACCATAGGCAACAGATGTTCGGAAGAGCCGAGCATCCGGGCTGTTTCTGCCGGAAAAGCCATCATCAAAACAGAGGGTATCAAAGCTACAATCGTTACAAACAGTAATGCTTGTGTCACATTCAACCGAGCAGACTTGCTTTTGCCTCTCGACAATTGGATAGAAGCGACCACAGAACACCCGGCACCAACCATAAGCCCGATTCCCGTAAAAAGCATCAGTAAAGGGACACAGATATTTACGGCCGCAATCCCGTCGCTACCTACTCCATGCCCGACAAATATCCCATCAATCGCTGTTACGGCCGACATACTGAGCATACCCAGCAACGTAGGAAACAAAATATTTCCGAAAACAATGTAAAACACATTCAGTGTACTCAAATCAATTGCATCTCTTTTCATGTTCAACTATATTTATAGGTTATTGTCTTGCCCAAAAGCAAAAAAATGCCGATAAAATGATTGGTTTTACCCAGTCATCTTATCCGGCATTTTTTACAGCCCTCCGATGAGGATTACAAAACTCTTTTGGTTTTCTAATTCGCGTGCAAAGGTGGGACTTCTTTTTCAAGTATCCAAATATTCATGATTTCTTTCACTGAAAAAGCAGCAAAACATGAACATTATCCACTACCATATCACTCTTTTGAAGGTAGACACACAGCCAATGAAAGACAGTCTATCAGTCTTTCATTGCTCTAACATAGGCTGTCAATACACTGAATAAATGATAGTTAGGCATGCGCACTATTGTGGTACGACTTCTCCACAAGCATGAAGAAGCCGTACCACAATAGTGAAGAAACTGCATCACAACCGTGCACAATAGTCATTAATAAGCTTTTAGTAGGAGAAAGAGCTGTTCTTTGCGGAAAGAAGACCAGCCATTTGCACAAGAAAAAACAGCATGCAAGCAAAGTTTGCCTACATACTTGCATGGCATCTGCTTACATACTGTAAAATGCGGTATAACAAACAATTAGAAAGCACCATGCAAGCATGTAAGCAAAATGTGTGGTAAACCTATTGTATCTCTTTTCATTTTGTCGTATGACTCCATAGTAAACCATGTTATCAATACGCTTCTGATAAATCTGGTTATTCTGCAGCAGATACCCCAAGGCCAAACACAAATCCACATCCCTGAACTTCGTCAGTTTCTGCAATTCAAAGATTGTACACTTCTTAAGATTGCACAAAATGGAATATACCATTTTCATATTATTGGTCGCCTTCTCAATACTCTTCATATTATTATCTTATTATTAGTTCCTTTCTTAAAATGATATCCTATATTATCTACTCAAATATAAGATAAAGACAGAGCAATGACAAACATTGCCCATTCTTTTCATTTCAGATAACATTCTTTGAACTACATATACCTAAAATCTGCAAAAAATATAGAACTTTATAAATATCAACACTTTTATAGAAAGGTATATTCACATTATACTATATCCGGAAACGATTATGTTGGTATAATCAAGGTACTATTATATGCTTGCCTTCGGGAGTGACTACTACCGAGCCCATTTTGATGTAATGTTTCCCTTCCGGCGAAACTATTACCTTTGTTTCGCTACTCTTGTCGGAAGATTCTTTTTTCTCATTCATGAAACTCTTGTCCCGCGAAGTGGTAACCGGATAAGTATCCTCCAGATAGCTCTTCATTTCGTCCACTTTTCCGTCTTTGAACCACACCTTGACAGCCGACCACCCCGCAGGAGTATAAGCGCGGAATGTCCAAGCCTCTCCCTCCTTATTCAAATCTCTAAATGCAGGCTCTCCTAAAATGGTACACACCTCTTTAAAGCTCATACCACGTTCAATGCTGCTCAACTGCTTATAATCAAACCCGTAGCTTTCATAAATGCCACAGCCCATCACCAAGACAGCGAGTAACAAGCCTAAAACAACTGACATCTTTTTCATAATAGAAAGTTTTAGTATTTATCCATACAGCAAATGTAGTATGATAAAAACCTCCTTTTCCGTGATTCTCTCTATTTATACATAGGGATTTCCCTATCAGTTTATCTGTATCTTTACAACCTATAAAGAATATCATCCCAGCCCCGTTCCAATGAGCAATATCAAGTCGGAAGGGGCCACCACCGTATGGTTGGCAACCGGCAAAGACAGTCTTAAAACAAAGGTGCAGCCAATCCGAAAGCAGGTTTGTGCTTTCAGGAAGAAGGAAACAGCGTAGTGCTCACCGGTAAGGTGGAGATAAAGGCCCGGCAGCTCCCAATTATGTATTACTGAAATTCAAAGGACACCATGCCACCATTGGATTGACGGACATTTTGTACGCAGAAATCTTTAAGAAGAGCATTCAGTTCCTCATCTGATGTCTTGCATGGGGGGATGAAACTATAGCCCCTTCGTTATCACCGGCAATCCGAAACCTCCTTTCTGCAAAGTCAGGACTTTCGGTTTGCCTTTTCGTGCTTTGTTGTATGTGGCTGTGGAAACATGCAAGGTCTCTATCGCTCCATCCTCGAAAGCCACCTTTAAGTAATATTCCTTACGTACTCCGTCCGACACATAACGATGCTTGCCTACTTTACGTCTCTTTTCATGTTCTTTTATCAGCTTCTCAAGTACGGTAACCGTCACCTCCTTTGTCGAAGCAGGAGCCGCCATCCGATAATTCCCTACCAGAAAAAGCGAACAACTGATGACACCCACGCACACCACATGGCACAATATATTCACTGCCTTTTGCTCCATCGTTGTCAGCCATATCCATTTTTTATATAGAGGAAGTGTAACGACTGCCACCACAAGTCCTACCCCTACGGGTATCCACACAGCAGCCAACGTATCTTCATAGATGTTATATCCGATGCAGCCCAAAGCTACGACCAGTACAAACATCAGAAAACGGAGTATTTTTATAAACAGTTCTTTCATTGCCGCGTTTATATTTTTTGCAAATATAGGAAAAATATCATTCGACCGACTGTCAAATCTGTTCAATCTACATGAACTTACTTGCTTGATAGAATGTTATAACTACAATAACTAAAACAGAAAATATCATGGAAAAGAGCTTAATTCATAGTAATGAACTGCATTTTATCAGTAAGAAACGCATTCATCAAGCAGTAGAGAAAATGGTTGAGTCATTGGATTTGGCTGCGGGTTCCACAACCGGCTTCAACATCTATGCAGTAGTGGAGAGCTATTTCACGGATTTGGAAAAACGAAAAGAAATCAATCAGCTGCTCAACCTGGAACAAGATGTCTGCGAAGAAATAGAGGCAGAATTAAGTTATAAATAAACTACGGAGTTACCGACTACTATTAAGTTACGGGCTACAAGTTGTCCTGCATTATCATACTGCAGACACTTGTAGCCCGTAACTTATAGTGGCTGATAGCTAATAAATTGAAACTTGTAGCCCACTCAGTCTTTCGCCTGATGCACCGTCAACTGCGGGAATGGGAAGTCGATACCTTCCTCGTTGAATACGGAGTAAATCTTCTTGTTCATATCAAAATAAACACCCCAGTAGTCTCCGCTCTTCACCCAAACACGAATCACCACATTCACACTGCTGGCATCCAGGGCATGAAGAGCCACAAACGGCTCGGGAGTATTCAAGATACGACTGTCTCGGAGATGATACGACGCACGGTGCTCTCTACCTTGTCATAATTCTCACCATATTCTACACCGATCACCCAATCTACACGACGCGTATCCTCACGGCTGTAATTAGTCACTGTACCACTGCTCAACGCACCGTTAGGTATATAGATTACCTTATTGTCGGCTGTGGTCAGAATCGTATGGAAGATTTGAATCTCACGTACCGTTCCGGACACTCCCTGGCTTTCAATCCAGTCACCTACCTTGAAAGGACGGAACAGCAAGACAATCAGTCCACCCGCAAAATTCTGCAAGTTTCCGGAAAGTGCCATACCGATAGCCACACCGGCAGATGCAACAAAGCTGCAAAAGAAGTGGTTTCCACTCCCAAATTTGCCGATAACGGCAATAATCAGCAGAATGGTCAGCAAGATATTGACTAAACTTTTCACGAAGCTCTGGATACTGGCATCCACATGTCTTTTTGCCAATAACCTCGCCAGCATTTTCCGAAGAAGGGAAATCAGGAACCGTCCTACCACAAAGATGATGATGGCTCCGATAATACGTCCACCGGCATTTACGCCCCAATCTATCAATTGCTGAAGGAATATCTGCAGTTTGCTGAAACCGTCGTCAGCAACTTGGGCAGCAAAGGCTGCCATGAATAAAGATAATAACATAACTATACTCTTTTTTTAAAATTAATGCTGCAAAATTAACAAATAACTCTGACTTTCGTTCACTTAACTTGCCACTTTCGACGAAAACTCCTACCTTTGCTCCCGATTTCAACTAAGGGGTGCCCTAATACGACGGGCTGAGATCATACCCATTAACCTGATCCGGGTAATGCTGGCGGAGGGAAAAGAAGAAAAGTTCCCCTTTTCTGTATTCATCTAAACGAAACAATTGCAAATGAAGAGACATGCAATGGCGACCTGCCTCCTTATGGCAGCACTGGGTGTCTGTGCGCAGACACAAGAGCAAGACAGTCTGCGGGTGATAAACCTGCAGGAAGTGGAAGTCATCTCCACACGTGCCACAAACAGCACACCGGTGGCATTCACCAATATAGGCAAAGAACAACTGAAAAAACAGAATTTCGGACAAGACCTGCCGTATCTGTTGAGCATGACACCCTCCGCCATTACTACCAGCGATGCCGGTGCCGGGGTGGGTTACACCACGCTGAGAGTCCGTGGAACAGACGGCACACGCATCAACGTCACCGCCAACGGTATTCCCATCAACGACGCGGAGAGTCACACGGTATTCTGGGTCAACCTGCCGGACTTCGCCTCCTCCGTCAAGGTATGCAGGTACAGCGCGGAGCAGGTACCTCAACGAACGGTGCAGGAGCTTTCGGTGCCAGCATCAACATGCAGACGGGTGATTTCTCCATGAAACCCTATGCAGAATTCAACGGTTCCTACGGCTCCTTCCATACGCACAAGGAGACGGTGAAAGTGGGAACGGGACTCATCAACAATCATTGGTCGTTCGATGCGTGCGTCTCCAACATCAGTACGGACGGGTATATAGACCGGGCGCTGTGGGACTGAACTCCTATTATCTGCAAGGAGGATACTACAATGACAATACCTCCGTCAAACTGATAACCTTTGCCGGCAAAGAGCGCACTTACCACGCATGGAACTATGCCAGCAAGGAGGAGATGGAACGTTACGGACGGCGTTACAATCCTGCGGATTCATGTACGCCACCGACCGGGACGGCCATGTATACAGCAAAGAATATTATAAAGACGACAACGGCGAGAAGCATTACCTCACGGACGAAGGAGGTGCACTGCATTTCTATGACGACCAGACCGACAACTATACGCAGAAGAATTACCAGTTGCTGTTCAACCACAATTTCACCTCGCAATGGAATCTGAATATCGGCCTGCACTACACCAAAGGCGACGGGTACTACCAGGAATATAAAGGCGAACGCTCGTTGGCAGAGTACGGCATGTCGCCTTTCGAATACAACGGCGGCAAGATAGAAGTAAGCGACCTTATCCGCAAGAAGGCAATGGACAACTGGTTTGGCGGCGGAATCTTCTCCGTAAGCTACAAAGCCGACCGTCTGCATGCCTCGCTAGGCGGTGCACTGAACCGCTATGACGGCGACCACTTCGGAAAAGTGCTTTGGGTAAAGAACTATATCGGCGAACTGAACCCCGACCACGACTACTACCGCAACAACGCCACAAAGAACGACGGAAATATTTATCTGAAAGCCAATTATGAACTGGTAAGCGGCCTCAGCGCCTACCTCGACCTGCAATACCGCCACATCAACTACAAGATAAACGGACTGAACGACAAGTACAACTGGACTGCCACCACTCCGGGAATGCAAAAAATTGGACATTGACGAAGACTTCGACTTCTTCAACCCGAAAGCCGGACTGTCCTGGCAAATCGACCGCAACCACCGCCTATACGGTTCGTTCAGCGTAGCCCATAAAGAGCCTACGCGCAACAACTACACCGACGGCTACTTCACCGAACATCCCAAGGCTGAGCGCTTGTTCGACTACGAACTGGGATATACCTTCGCCAACTCATGCTCCATGCGGGTGCCAACTTCTACTATATGGACTATAAAGACCAGCTGGTACTGACGGGAGAGCTGAACGAGATAGGCGAAGCCATGGCCAGCAACGTGCCCGACAGCTACCGTACGGGTAGTTGAACTGATGGCTGGCATCAAACTGGACTGCGGCTTCCAATGGGATATCAATGCCACACT
>OIFH01000093.1_pt1 | contig 15268 bp, 14 predicted proteins | sample 1581951 | NCBI WGS metagenome assembly OIFH01 (sample SAMN04414075, study PRJEB24778) | human gut metagenome | material: faecal | host: Homo sapiens | reverse complement strand
GCAAATCAATGGCAGTACCGGAAAGAAGAATTGTTCAAAAAGTTCATAAATCTGGTACATACGTACTGTACTACCCAGCGGGATGTCGCTTTTTATGCTGACCAACTCTGCATTTCGACCCGCTACCTATCTGCCATCACCAAACAAGTGGCAGAAGATTCTGCCAAAGAAATCATTGACGAAAACCTGATATTGGAACTGAAAATGGCACTGCAATCCACCGGCATGTCACTGAAAGAGATTGCCGACAAATATCATTTTCCCGACCAGTCTTTCTTCGGACGATATTTCAAGAAACACACGGGAATGTCACCCAAGGAGTACAGAGCAAAGAAGAACTGAGGTATGAGCATGCATTTATCCCCTTCTCCTCTGCCTCTTTAGTATTTTTTTAGTATATTTGTCAGACACTAATTTAATCAGTTCAATACCATGAGAAAACTTACACACATGCTCCTTGCAGGCACTCTCATCCTGGCCTGCTCTTCATGCGGAGTAGAAACAACAGCCAACTATCAAGTCATTCCCCTGCCCCAGGAGGTTGCCTTGAGTCAGGAATCCCCCTTCAACCTGAATGACGGTACCATCATCGCCTACCCCGAACACAATGAACTTTTGAAACGCAATGCCGAGTTTTTGGCCGAATACATCAGCCAGTCCACCGGCCACACCCTCCAGACAGAAGCCCTTGCCCCGGGGAGCGAAGCGCCCAAAGGCGCCATCACATTGGGACTGGATCCGGCCATCGGCAACCGGGAAGGCTATGTGCTGACCGTCAAAGCCGACCGGGTGACCCTAAACGGACAGACCGAGAACGGGGTGTTCTACGGTATACAAACCCTGCGTAAATCAATCCCCGCCGAAACCAAAGCCACCTCTATCCTATTGCCTGCCGGCAGCATCCAGGATGAACCCCGCTTCAGCTACCGGGGCATGCACCTCGATGTGGGCCGCCACTTCTTTCCCATTGAGTTCGTAAAAAAAATACATAGACTTGCTGGCACTTCACAATATGAATACCTTCCACTGGCACCTCACCGAAGACCAAGGCTGGAGAATAGAAATAAAGAAGTATCCCAAGCTGACGGAAATTGGCGCCTGGCGCGACCGTACCGTTATCGGCCGGAACACCGAAGAGTATGACAACACCCGGTATGGCGGTTTCTATACGCAGGAGCAAGCCAAAGAAATCGTAAAATATGCCGGGGAGCGCTATATCACGGTCATCCCCGAAGTAGACCTGCCCGGACACATGCTTGCCGCACTGGCCGCCTATCCCGAAATGGGATGTACCGGTGGACCGTATGAAGTGTGCCCACGTTGGGGCGTATTCGAAGATGTGCTGTGCATCGGCAACGAAAGTCCATGCAGTTCCTCGAAGATGTCATGGCCGAAATCATTGACATATTCCCTTCCAAATACATCCACATCGGCGGTGACGAAGCTCCCCGCACCCGTTGGAAAAAGTGTCCCAAATGCCAGGCACGTATCAGAACCGAAAAATTGAAAGCCGACAAGAACCATACTGCCGAAGACCGTCTGCAGAGCTATTGTATGACACGTATCGAAAAGCTCCTCAATAGTAAAGGACGCCAGATTATCGGCTGGGATGAGATTCTGGAAGCGACGCGCCCCAACCGCAACCTGTTATGTCATGGCGTGGCTCGGCAGGAGGAATCAAGGCGGCCCAACTGGGACACGACGTGATAATGACACCCAATGACTATTGCTACTTTGATTATTACCAAAGTGAGGATACCCGGCACGAACCATTTGCCATCGGAGGCTTTGTCCCATTGGAGAAAGTATACAGTCTGAATCCTACCGCCTCACTGACCGAAGAACAAGCCAAGCACATACTCGGCACACAAGCCAACCTTTGGACAGAATACATCCCGACCAGCGAACAGGTAGAGTATATGGTTCTCCCCCGTATGGCCGCCCTTGCCGAAGTACAATGGACACAACTGGAAAAGAAAGATTATACAAACTTCACTACCCGACTGGCCGGACTCATCGGCCTCTACCGGAGAGACGGGCTCAACTACCGGGAACCCTTCCGACAGCAGGCAGACTCCACAGCAACCGAGAAGAAGTAATCAGAACTGGAAATAGATAAACGGCTGTATCTCCGAACTTTTCATCTGAATGACCAGATAGATTACAGCAAGCATCAGTACCGCCTTTCCCAACAAGGGGAGGCGGATTACTGTTTTTGTGCAAGCACGTTCCCAACTGTCGGGCACAAAATGCAGCAGATAGCCCAATGCCATCAGTGCAAACACTTCCCAATAACCCTCTACCAGCTGCGGGAAGAGTTGCGGACGGAAAGTAGTGAATATCTGCTTCAGCATATCCATTGATGTGGAGAACTCCGCATTACGGAAGAATATCCAGCAGAAACAAACAAAATGGAAAGTGACAAGCACTCCGAAGAAGCGGTGGATGCCATGGCTCTCCGTCCCCTTTTTCGCCCGGTAAGCGTCATCCAGCACTTATGGGCTGCAAGCGCAACGCCATGCATCATTCCCCAAAGTACAAAATTCCACGAAGCGCCATGCCACAAGCCGCCCAGGAACATGGTAATGATGAGATTGGCATATTGGCGGATTTTCCCCTTCCGGTTGCCTCCCAAAGAAATATAAAGGTAATCGCGCAACCAGCTGGAAAGCGAAATATGCCACCGCCTCCAAAATTCCGTAATGGAAGCGGACTTATGAAGGGGAATCGAAATTGATATTGAAATGGAAGCCCAGCAACAAGGCAATGCCGATAGCCATATCACTGTAACCGGAGAAGTCGCAATAAATCTGCAAGGCATAGCCATAAACACCCATCAGATTCTCCACCCCCGAATAAAGAGTAGGATTATCAAAAATACGCTCTACAAAGTTAACGCTGATATAGTCCGATATAACCGCTTTCTTGAAGAGCCCACTCACGATGAGGAAGATTCCACGTCCGAACATCTCCCTGGAGACAAACAGCGGACGGCGGATTTGCGGAATGAAATCACGGGCACGTACAATAGGCCCCGCCACCAACTGGGGAAAGAAAGAAACATAAAAAGCATAATCCAATAAACTGCCCAAAGGCGTTATCTGGCGACGGTACACATCTATCGTATAGCTCAACGACTGAAAAGTGAAAAAAGAGATGCCCACCGGAAGAAAAATATCCATTGTCGTGAACGTGCCTCCCGTCAGCGAGGCAAAAGTTTCGCCCAGGAAATTGGTGTACTTGAAGTAACACAACAACCCCAAATTGATGAACAGACTCAACACAACCCATGCCTTACGTAGCCAGGGAATAGCCTCGCGTGCCATCAAGCATGCAATGAAAAAGTCACAGACCGTCACCAGCCAAGCAGGAAGAAATAAGTGCCACTACTTTTATAATAGAAGTAATAGGAAAACAAGGTGACAAACAGCAAACGCGCCGTCGTCCGGCGTTGCAACAACAGATAAACCAATATAAAAGCGACAAACAGCCAGAGGAAAATACCACTGCTGAATATCATCGGGGCTTGCGGGTCATAAGTGAAGACATCGCGCAAACGGTCCAAGTCTATATTCAATCCGGATAAAAATTCGTCAATATTCCACATAATCGTTATAAGCTTTTAACAAGGCCTGGCAGAACAGCTCGCCTTGCAGGCGGTAACCGTCCGGCAAATAGTGTACATGGTCCGGACCCATCAATCCGGCTTCCTGCCAGTTGAGGCAGGCACGGTGGGTACCGCCAAGTATTTCGTACATGTCCCATACCGCCAATCCGTTTTCATCGGCATAGCGGCGGATGGTCTGCACGGCAACGGCAGTACGCGGATTAATCTTATAGGTCCGACGACGGCGACGCTGCCGGGAAACTCTCGTAAGAAGCCCGGAGGAGTGGTCATCAACATCGGTACATTCGGCAGTTTCTCGCGAAGCATGCGTACAAGGTCGTCCATCTGGCGATAGTGCAGCATTGTATTGTAACGGCGGTTATGGCTTTCGTTCGTCCCGAAGGAAAGAATAAGCAGGTCGGGATGCAGAGCCGCAATATCAGCAATACGGTCCGGACGGGTGAAAGTAGTACAAAATGCACCGTTGATACCTACATCGGTATAAGAGACTGCCCCGAAAGTGTCCTGCATCAACGCACCGGTGGTACGGGGGAAGATATGGCCGCGTATATGGCTGTCGCCCACATGTACGATGCGAAGCGTATCAGCGGAAGCGCCCAGCCGAGACAGACGCAACTTCTCCCAGAAAGGATTAAGAATACCCAGACTGTCGGTAAGTACATTCTCCGTTCATTTGCCGGAATGCGGCGGGAAAAGTTATCAAAGGGACAGACACCGTATCCGTACGTTGGGAATAGAGGCAGAGAGTATCACAATCCGCTCCACCGGCATGACACGAAAGGCTGCCTGGCAGTATGTCCTGTGCATGGAGCGGCCGTATCGCCGCAATCAGCACCAGCACCGCGCAGCAAATCGTACATCGTAAATCGTACAATCGTGAATCCTCCTTATGGCTCCTCTTCATAGTAGGCCCTCCTTCTGTCATACTGTTCCTTGCCATAAATCAAAGACTCATAAAGTAATCCCGCAAGATGCTTTCCACCACGGAAGTTGATGTGCGTATAATCATAATTGGCCAATGACGGCTTGGCATGCACCATGTCTGCCATACTGCCTTCCCCACCCATAGCCTCGAACATGTTCCAGAAAGCGACAGCCTCATCCGCCGCCAAATTCTGTTGATAACGAACCAGATTCTTGATGCCAGGCATGGTACGCAGCTCCCCTTCTTCGGTCCTATAGTCCCTATCGCCCACGCTGACTATGAGGATGGCTGCTTGCGGAAAGGCCTCCTTGAGATGCTGCACCGTTGTCTGCATGCCGGCAATGTACTTGTCGTAATTCCGTCCGCGCTCTGTAGCCACATTCAGTCCGTACTGCAGGATTATCAAATCGTAAGGACGCTGTTCATTGAACTCACGCATCATCCACACGGGAACAGAGCGGAGGGAAAGGCCGGAGCTGCCACGCAGTGAGAAGTTATCCAGCACAATGCCGGAAGTACCGTCCATGCAAGGCCATAAAACAAGGTGGAGTCCGCACTTTCCACCGTCCAACGGACAGAACCGATATTTCCCTCTACCGTCATCTCCTGCAAATCATCAATCGGCTCAAAAGTCTCGGTAGTTGCTTCGCCACGATTGACGCGGACAGAAAGGGTGGTTGCGCCACGGTTATAGAAAAAGATACTGGCACGCTGGCAGGTGTCCAGACGGGAAGCATAGTTCTTCTGACCCCGCAGTTCCACATAAGCATCGGTATTCGGAATAAAGTAATGTCCGGAGACTCCCAGCTTGCTACGGTCAAAGAACACGGAGTCCATGACAGAATGGCTCTGCCATCCGCTGAAGGAATGACGCACTGTAGGACGGAAACCACTGGTCATGGACGTGATGGTGACAAAACCCACTCCGCAACCGCCATATTTCTGCTGAAGCATCTCGCGCAAATCGGCCGTCAGAATATCCGCTTCGATAAAGGAGTCGCCGAAATAGGCAATACGAACCGGACGGGGTGCTTTGGCAAGCTCGTCGAGTGCCTGATAGAACCGCGTCATGCCACGCATGGTAGAATCGCTGTAATCTTCAATGCACGTCATGCCCGCACGGCAGGTGTCCACAAAGGCGGGCTTCACCTTCGGAGGCGGGGGCAGCAGACTGTCCGGTTCTTCTTCCGTCACCGGCTTGGGGCGGCGCACATCGCCCAGCAGGTCCACACGCCGCAGCGTGTGTTCGCCCACCGCGATGCTTGGCAGCCATTGCATCAGTAGCAATGCGCCCCATACGATGAACACTAACAAACCCGTATATTTCAATGAATTCTTTTCCATACCTAACGTGGACGCAAAGATATAGATATAGGATTGAAAAAATATCTCCGGACAAAAAAGAATTATCCCCGAAGAAACAAGATTTTTTCTCCGGGGATAATAGTATTGATAGAACAGGCCTGATTAAATGGTCTGTTCGATATTCCACACGAATGCACGCAACCCCAGCTGCGGCGTCTCCACATCCAAAGCATGGAGGGCATCGAGCAGCGGAGCTACCTTAGCCTCATCCACCACAGCGATAATGGCACTACACATGCTGGGCCAGGCATGGCTGCCGTAATGCGGCTCACCCTTGACGGAACCACGCCCTGTACCTGCTGCCAATAGCTGAAGCCACGGCAGTTGTGGCGGTCGAGCAATGCCATGATGCGCTCGAAGAACGCCTGGTCGAATGTTATGAATACTGATTTCACGAATTTAATGTTTAATGATTAATGAATAATGTTTAGTGATTAATGTTTAATGATTAATCATTGTTTACGTGGTTTCGTCATCTTCTCCTTATGCAGCTGGTAATAATCATTCAGCTCACGGTCTTTCTTAATCTTCTTACGCGTGCGGCGAATACCGATACCGGCAAACGAGCAATAGAGCACGGGGACAAGAATCAATGTTAGGATGGTAGACACCGTCAAGCCGCCAATTACGGCAACACCCAACGGACGCCACATCTCGGCACCTTCACCCTGCCCTACAGCCATCGGCACCATACCGAGGATAGTGGTCAGTGTAGTCATTAATACCGGACGCAAACGGCTGCGGCCTGCCGTGACTACAGAGTGAAGCACCGCTTGACCACGTTCGCGGCAAAGCGTGATGTAGTCGATGAGTACGATACCGTTCTTCACCACAATACCAATCAACATGATTCCACCCAAAAGCGACATCACATTCAAATTGGTTCCCGTAAAGAATAATGCCATCAACACACCGCTGAATGCAAATGGAATGGAAAACATGATGATGAACGGATAACTCAAAGACTCAAACTGAGCTGCCATCACAATGAATACGAGAATAACAATCAATACAGCCAGCGTTCCCAAGTCGGAGAATGAATCCTGTTGGTCCTCATACGAACCCGAAATCTGGATAGAAACACCACTTGGTAGGTCCATCTTATCAATTATAGCATTACCATCGGCCACCACATCGCCCAAAGGTGCTCCCGAAATAACCGCAGATACAGTAACAATACGCTCACGGTCTTTACGTTCGATGGTAGGAGGAGCAGAACGCTCGACTACTTTGCCGAGGTCTTTCACGCGGATACCCTCACCGGAAGGCGTATAAATAAGGATGTTCTCCAAATCTTCAATCTTTGTACGGAATTCGGGAGCGTAACGCACACGGATGTCGTACTCGTCACCATCTTCGCGATAATAAGATGCCAAAGCACCATTTACACGATTACGCAGATAGTTGGAGGCAGTAGAAAGATTCAAGCCATGCAATGCCAGCTTCTCACGGTCAAAGTCCACCTGATATTCGGGCTGATAATCCTGACGGCTGATGTTCACTTCACTCACACCTTTCACCTGCAACAATTTCTCTTTCAGTTCGGCTGACACTTTGTCCGTAGCGGTGAAGTCGTAACCATAAACCTCAAAGTCGGCACTTGCCTGGGCGCTCATGCCGCCTGTGCTACCGCCCAGAATAACCTGCGCCTTATCCAATTCAGGATACCCCTTCAAGTCCTCACGCATTTCGTCGCAAACGGTTTCCAGTGTCACGTCACGGTCTCCCGGACTCACCAGACTGATATTGAAACTAATGATATGACTACCGTTGTCCTGCATGGAAGCAAACGTATTGTCAGAGTCCGCCTGCCCCACAGTGTAGTTGCAAACTTTCATCATATCTCCGTAGCGCGTCATCCACTTGTTTGTCAGTTCCGAAGCCAACGCTTCCGCACGCTCCACACGGGCCCCGATGGGCAACTGAAGGTTGATACCGATGCGGCTATTGTCTGCTGCCGGGAAGAACTCGGTACCGATGTACTTGGCACAGAACAGACTTGCCACAAAGAATGCGGCACAGCCTGCCATAACCGTCAGACGATGGCGCACAGCCCAGTTCAACCGGTTCTGATACCACACGTCAAGACCGTCCAGCGCACGCTGAATCGGCGTATAGAGCGTAAGGAACATCTTACTCTGCTTTTTCTGCAAACGCAGAAGCTGCGCACACATCATCGGGGTGAATGACAAGGCTGAAACTGTGGAAACCGTCATAATCACACACATCATCCATCCCAACTGACGGAATAACACACCGGACATACCACTTACCATCGTCAATGGGAAGAATACCGCAATCATAGTTAGCGTAGATGCAATTACGGAGATGGCCACCTCGTTCGTGGCATGTATCGCTGCCTGCTTCGGTTCGGAACCCCGTTCAATATGGGTCGTTACATTCTCGAGTACCACAATGGCGTCGTCCACCACCGTTACCAATAGCAATAGAGAGACAAGAGAGCGAGATGATATTCAGTGAACCGCCGTCGATGATACCCAGATAGATGAACGAGGCAACCAGTGACATCGGTATGGTGATACAGATGATGACCGTGGCACGCCAACGCCCCAAAAAACGAACACCACCAAGATAACGAACAGCATAGCGTACATAATGGTTTCCTCCAAGCTGTCTATCGTATTCAAGATGTTATCGGAAGTATTGACAATGATCCCCAGCTTCACATCGCTCGGCAGTGACTTCTGCAACTGTGGCAACATATCAATTACCTTCTGCGAAATGGCTACAGAATTAGCACCCGATTGTTTCTGCACCACAATCATAGCGCCCTGCACACCGTTGCTATACGTCTTCTGTGCACGTTCCTCCACAGAGTCCACAACTTTTGCCACATCGCGCAGATAGACGGAAGCACCGTTGTGCGTACCTACCACGATGTTCTCCATCTCTTTGGGATCCTTGAACTCACCTTCCACACGCAGCGAATAGGTATTGCTACCTACATCAAACGTACCGCCCGGCGTATTCCGGTTTTCGGCACTGATAATAGAGCTGATAGTTTCTACAGAAAGGTTGTAGGCATCCAGTTTATTGGGGTCGCAATATACATTGACCTCACGCTTGGGGGCACCCGAAATGGACACCGTACCGACACCGGGCACACGCGCCAAGGGATTCGCCACGTTGTCATCCAATATTTTGTAAAGAGCCGGCTGGCTCTCCTCCGCCTGCACGGAGAGCAGCAGGATAGGAATCATGTCCGTACTGAACTTGAAGATGATGGGAGTTTCGACCTCATCGGGCAGCATGGAGCTCACCATGTCCAGTTTATCACGCACGTCGTTCGTCAGCACGTCTATGTCATACCCATACTCAAACTCCAGCGTAATCACGGAAATATTCTCCGACGAACGGGAAGTGATATGCTTCAAGTTGCTGACCGAATTCAGCACGTTTTCCAACGGACGGGTCACGTTATTCTCGATGTCCGAGGCACTGGCACCCTGATAGGTCGTCATCACCATAATGGTGTTGGTCTCGATGTCCGGATAAAGGTCTACCGGCAATTTCGACAGAGAGAACAGACCAAATATAGCCACTGCCAGGAAGCAGAGCGAGGTCATAATCGGTTTCTTAACCGCTCCTTCGTATAAACTCATAAGATTAATTCTTTAATTTGCCAATGTGCTAATATGCTAATTGGCTGCGCAATGTAGCTACATCGGCACATTAGCATATTATCACATTACCACATTACCATATTATTTTTCTACCTCGACTTCCACACCATCGGCTAATTTAGACTGCCCAGCAATAACAACTTGAGAGTTATTGTCTACACCGGAAATCAACTCATACTCCGTATCCATACGACGGCCAAGCTCTACCTTATTATAAGACACCTTGCCGTCCTTGTAGACATAGACATAGCGGTCGCCTGAACCGGCACGCTTCACAATGGCCAGGTCGGGAACAACCACGTGGTCCTGTGTTCCGAAGTTCAGCGTGGCGCGGGCAAACATTCCCGGACGTACGCGCTGATCACGGTTGACAAGCTGTATCTCTACCGGGAAAGTACGGGTAGCCGGGTCGATGGTAGGATAAACAAGGCTGATTTTGCCTTCGAACTCCTCGTCACCATAGACATCTACTTTCACGGATACGGGAGCGCCCTTCTTCACTTTGGTAAAGTAGCCTTCGGATACGTTGATGTATAGTTTTACCGGAGTGATTTGCTCCACTACCAGTACCGGTTCTCCACCGCTATACATATCTCCGTTATCGTAATTGCGTGCCGTCACCACCCCGTTAATGGGACTGAGCAACGAGGTGTTCTCCAAGAGATTCTTATAGGAAGTCTCACGGATGTCGAGATTCATCTTGGCGGTATCCCACTCCGACTTGGAGGCACCGCCTACCTTATACAACTCGTCAATACGCTTGAACTCTATCTGCTGGTTGTCCAACTGATATTTTATCTGCTTCAGATTGGCAGCATCCATGCTGACCAGCTTCTGGCCTTTCGACACGCGGTCGCCCACCTCCACAAAGATGCGGTCTATACGCACCGGAGAAGAGGGAGCAATATTGTTTTTTACTTCGGCTTCCACCGTAGCGGTGTATTCCTGAATCTGTTCCACGGGACGGGACGACACCTCGGCCAGTTTCACCCTCGGCTTCTCGTCCACCTTCTCAGCAGCAGCTTTATCACTACCTCCGCTACATGCCCCCAACATGGCAACAACCAGCAGGGCCATCCATTGAAAACCTTTTTTCATATCGTTGTTCTTATTTCTATTCTTCATTCTTAGTTCTTCATTCTTCGTTCTCTGCAATATAATCCTTTCCCAGCACTTGGTCAAGGTCAGCCTTCGCTACCAGATAATCATAGATGGACTGATTGTAAGTCAGTTCAGCCTCCGTAAGCTGCACTTGTGATGTGTTCAGTTCCAACACCGTACCTTTGCCTACCTCATAGCGTTTACCGGCAATCTGCACAGCTTTCTGTGCCTGCATCACATTCTCGCGGTTGCTGACAACCTGCTCGGAACTGGCAGCCATGTTGTTCTGGTAGCTGGTAATCTGCATGTTCAGCTTTCGCTCTGTGTCCAGACGGTCCTGCTCCAACTGACGTATCTGAATACGGTTGGACTTGAGCTTGGTGAAATTGCTTGCCTTATACAAAGGAATACTCAGCGTAAACATCAGTGCGGAACTTCCGCTCCAATTATAATCGAGGATGTTCCAATCCTCGTTGTAGAGTGACTGGTACTGGTAAGAATAGTTCATACCCAAAGTAGGCATGAAGTTGGCACGGAGTGACTTGATGTTCTGATTGAGCATCTTCCGGTTCAAGTCCAACTGCTTCATCGTCGTATTATTGTTCAGATTGGCAGCGGGCTGATTCAGTTCATTGGCAAACAGCTCCGTCTCATAGTTGCCGAGATTGTCGGCAATCTCTATATCCACATCGGCCGTTACCCCCATCAGTACCTTCAACTGCAACTTGGACAACGTCACGGCATTACCCGCTGAAATCACATTCGGCTTAATGCTGCGCATCTGCACCTCGGCACTGATTTTATCGAACTCGCTGACGGTACCCTGCTGATACTTGGCATTGACAATGTTGTAGTTGTCTTCTGCCAGCTTATAGCTCTTCTGCAACACATCGTAGGAGTCTTGCGTCAGCATCAGCTGATAGTAACCCTTAGTTACCTGGTTCACCAAGTCCAGCTTAGAAGCCCGTGACTTTTCCACAGCCAGTTCAATGTCTGTCTTCGTCATCGACATGGCCTTATATACGGCTAGGGGCGAATATGGGCAAACTGATATTCACGCACCCCGCTTACCGTACTCGAATTGTCCATACCCATCTTGAACGACTGTCCACCAAGATTCATCTGTGCCGCACTGATGGTATGATTCCACGTACCGTCAATGCTTGCCTGCGGAAGCAAGTTCTGCCAGGTCTCCTTGTGAGTCACTTTCTTCAAAGCAATTTCTTCCTCCGCCACCTTTATGGTAGGATTGTCGCTTAAAGCAATCTCCAAGGCACGGTCAAGGGTCAGGGTCAGGGTATCCTTTGCCTCTTGTGCGCGCACATAGCCGCCGGCATACAGCACAGCAACTGCCAACAGTAGTGCTCTGCCTACCCAAAATCTCTGCATCTTCATAAATCAAAAATAGATTATTTATTAAAACTACTCCTTCGTTTCATCCGGCTTTACCTGATTCTTGCGATATTCGCAGATAAAGTCCTCCAGAACACGGGCACCCTTCTCCGTAGAGATACCGCGCAAGAAAGTGAACATGATAGATTCGTACACTTCAAGGAAAGAAATACTCATTGCAGATGTCCGAATTCATCAGCAAATCGAGCTGGTCGCGCACGAGCAGATTGATAATGGCGAAATTCACATCATCACGAAAAAATGCCTTGCTTCACGCCCTCTTTGAAGAAGTTCACTGTATCTTCCGAGCTCCGGTTCCGGTTGTTCTTCATCAGCTGATAAGCCTTGGGATATTTCTTGATATCCTCAAAAAACTTCTTGTTCGTGGCATGAAAACGCTCTATGCTCCACTGATAACATCTCAACAAAACTTCCAATACGTTACCGGAAGTCTCTTATTACTCCTTTCACAAAAATATCACCATCCTTCTGGGACTTCAGGATACATTCTTCCAACAAGGTTTCCTTGTCCGGAAAAACTTCGTAGAGAGTGCGCTTAGAGATACCCAAAGATGCGGCAATCTCATCCATCGTGATACTTTTTATTCCATTTGTTGTAAATAATTCTACGGCGGCCAGAATGATACGTTCCCTCAGTTCCACCCGTGATGTTGAATGCTTCGTGTGTTCGCCCATTTTTCTTCCCTTTCTAAACTAAACTATTTTATTCATTATCGGAATAAACGGGACAAATATAGAAAGAAAACTCAATTCGCCAATTAAGTTTCCTTTTCTTATTGTTAACAGATTAATAATTATTATGTTTCTGGCAGATTTATTGGGAAGTTCCTAATAATCAAACTTTGTCCGGTTGAGGAAAGCGACTGTCTTATGGATTTCCTTATACATCACGATGTCTTCCTTCACAAAGGGGACTTCCTTGCGATATTCGTGCAGGAAACGCTCCAGAACGGGAGAAGTCTTTGCCGGACGGCGGAAGTCGATGCCCTGAGCGGCATTCATCAGTTCGATGGCAAGGATATGCTCCAGATTGTCCATAATGCGATAAAGCTTAGTAGCTGCATTGGCACCCATGCTGACATGGTCTTCCTGCCCGTTGGAGGAAACGATGGAGTCGCTGCTGGCGGCATAGCAGTACATCTTATTCTGGCTTACCATAGACGCGGCAGCATATTGCGGAATCATGAAACCAGAGTTCAGACCGGGATTGGCCACAAGGAATTCCGGAAGTCCACGCAGCCCCATGATAAGCTGGGCGATACGCCGCTCGGATATATTGCCCAGCTCTGCCAGGGCAATGCCGAGAAAGTCGTAGGAAATGGCAAGCGGCTGGCCGTGGAAGTTACCGCCCGAGATGATACGGTCCTCATCGGGGAAGATGGTGGGATTGTCCGTCACAGAATTGATTTCCGTCAGCAGGACGGAAGCCACGTAACGGATGGCGTCTTTCGTGGCCCCATGCACCTGAGGGATGCAACGGAACGAATAAGGGTCTTGTACATGCTGCTTGGGACGGGCTATCAGCTCGCTGCCTTCCAATAGTTTACGGAAGTTGGCACCCGTTTCTATCTGGCCCTTGTGTGGACGAATCTGCTGGATACAGTCCATAAACGGATCTATACGCCCGTCGAAAGCTTCCAGGGAGAGGGCGGCAATCAAGTCGGCTTTCTTGGAGAGACGGAAGGCTTTGAGAAGAGCAAAGACACCGTTGGCACTCATAAACTGGGTGCCGTTGAGTAATGCCAATCCCTCTTTACTCATCAGCTTCACCGGTTCCCAACCGAACTCGTCGAGCACACTGATAGCCTCGCGCTTCTTTCCTTTATAATAGACATCGCCCACACCGATAAGCGGCAGGAAGAGGTTGGCCAGAGGAGCCAGGTCGCCGGAGGCGCCCAGTGAGCCACGGTCATAAACGATAGGCATCACGTCGTTATTGAAGAAATCGAGGATGCGCTGCACGGTGATGACCTGCACACCGCTATGCCCCAAAGAGAGGGCATGCGCCTTGAGCAACATCATCAGTTTGATGATGACCGGGCGTATCTCCTCGCCCACACTGCAAGCATGGCTCTTGATGAGATTTTCCTGCAAGGTGCCCAGCTCGTCCGACGAAATGCTCTTACTGCACAACGAGCCGAAACCGGTGGTAATGCCATACAAGGGTTCTTCCGACTCCGCAATCTTCTTGTCCAGATAATCGCGGCACTTCTGTATCCGCAGCTTGGCTTCCGGAGCCAGCTCCAGTTTCAGATTTTCATTGATAATACGTTCGATGAGGTCGAAGGTCAACTCACCGGAACCTACATAATAGACATTGTTCATACTTTCAGCTCTTGATTGATTTCGTCCAACAATTCCTTTTCTTTCGCACAAGCCAAGTGTTCCAATTCGTCGGCTTCACTTTGGAGCTTGGACACAAACTCCTTGTCCTTCAGCGAACCCAGGTTGATGCGTACATTCATCAGTGCGCCCAGCACAGCCGAACGGGCAGACATCATGGCCACACAAGCATCCGTAACGGCATTGCGGTTGCCCAGGCGAGCTACATCCATGATAACCGTCATCAGCTCATACGCATTGCGTGCCACCTGCATGGGAACAAGGGCGGCAAACTTGGTAGCCGCCTGGATGGCAGTACTGCGCGCCGCCTTTTCCTCATCCGTAGCTTTCGGCATCTTGAAGCAGGCAAACACCTTGTCGTAGGCTTCAGAGTCGCGGTCTATATCTTCTACAAAAGCCCCCTTTTGCTGCAAGGCAACTCCGGAGATATGGCGCATCAGCTCTTCGTGAAGTTCATAACCTTTCTTACCGATGGTGAGGTTAGCAACCATAGCGGCAAGAGCAGAAGCAATAGCACCGTTCAAAGCGGCAATACTACCGCCACCGGGGACGGGATCGCTACCCGCCACTTTATTCAAAAATTCCTTTACTGTCAAATCAACTAACATGATATTAAATATTAAAGATTAAGGATTAAGAGGGGATATCAGCACTTCTTAAAGTACAGGATAAAGCACTCCCCCCTTTATGGTGGTATTGACACAATTCATACCTACATAATAAGGTAAAAAGTGATAATTAATCCGTATTGAGCACTACGAAGTCTCCTTTCTTGCCCACCTCGATACTACCAACTGTCCGCACGGTTCAGAGCGGCCGCACCGTTCAAGGTCAGAGTCAGTGATGGCC
>OIFH01000092.1_pt1 | contig 15555 bp, 12 predicted proteins | sample 1581951 | NCBI WGS metagenome assembly OIFH01 (sample SAMN04414075, study PRJEB24778) | human gut metagenome | material: faecal | host: Homo sapiens | reverse complement strand
GTTTTAAGAAGCTCATGAATGTAGGTTCCACAGCTTTTATCACGGCCACCACCGAAGTCGTCAGTATGTTGCTCATAGGTTTTCTGGTAGGACAATTATTAGGATGGGGCACGATGAATTCCATCTTTCTTGGGGGAATGTTGTCTATGTCGTCTACCACAATTATCATCAAGGCCTTTGATGATTTGGGGTTACGCAACCAGCGTTTCACGGGCATCGTATTCGGTACTCTGGTAGTGGAGGATTTGATTGCCATTTTAATGATGGTACTTCTTTCTACAATGGGCAGTAAGTCAGGACTTTGTGGGTGAAGATTTATTGATTAGTGTTCTCAAAGTCGTTTTCTTTTTAATCCTGTGGTTTCTCATAGGTATCTTCGTTATTCCGGCTTTTCTCAAAAAAGCAAAGAAGTTGATGAATAACGAGACTCTTCTGATTGTTTCTCTCGGTCTTTTGTCTGGGAATGGTAGTATTGGCTACTTATACAGGGTTTTCAACAGCACTGGGAGCATTTATCATGGGATCTATCCTTGCCGAAACCATCGAAGCCGAGCACATCGAACATATCATACAACCGGTAAAAGACCTCTTCGGAGCTATTTTTTTCGTATCAGTCGGTATGCTGGTGAATCCGGCTGTATTGGTAGAATATGCCTGGCCTGTTATCATCATTACTCTGGTTACCATTATCGGTAAAGCCATTTTCTCTTCATTTGGCGTACTCTTATCCGGAGAACCGCTAAATACTTCTATCAAATCCGGATTCAGCCTGGCACAAATTGGAGAGTTTGCTTTCATCATTGCCGGACTGGGTGTTTCGCTCAAAGTGCTCGATCCGTTTATTTCACCAATCATTGTGGCTGTATCTGTTATCACCACTTTCACGACTCCTTATTTTATCCGTTTGACCAATCCTTTTGCCGAATGGCTTTACAAAATATTGCCTACTAAAATACAGGAAACATTAGATCGTTATGCTTCCGGCAAGAAGACCATGAACCACGATAGTGACTGGAAGAAATTACTAAAAAACATGATTGGCAGGGTTATTATTTATAGCGTATTGCTCACTGCTATCTGGCTGCTGTCTATACAAATCATTTATCCCGCCATCAGTGAAATGTTTGCTCCTGTTACCCTATGGATTAATCTGGTGATGTGTCTGGGTACCCTTTTGCTTATGACTCCTTTTTTTGTGGGCACTTATCTCCAACAAATACAACTCTTACGAATTATTCCTGAAGCTATGGAGAGATGAGAATTACAATCACGGACGACTGGTTTCTCTCGTTCTAGGCCGTGTATCTGTTGCTCTTTTCTTTATCACTAGCGTAGTTATCAGCTATTTCAAGCTGAACTGGGGAATAAGTGTGATCATTGCCATAGCTGTTGTGGCATTGATTCTTATTCTTAGGGAAGACCTCACGCAATATTCACGATTGGAAACGAGATTCCTAGCCAATCTTAACCGACGGGAAGAGGCTGCTAAAAAACGACACCCGCTAAAAACAAGTTTCAATAGCGAGTTCAATGACAAGGACCTTGATTTGACGTCTGTCGTAGTATCGCCTTATTCCGATTACATCAGCAAGTCTTTAGGAGAACTTTCATTCAGGCAAAATTTTGGAGTGAATGTGGTTGCAATCACGCGTGGTGATTTGAATATATACATTCCGAAAAGTTCTGAACCTATTTATCCGCAGGATAAACTGACTGTAGTCGGTACGGATATGCAATTGCAGGAGTTCAGAAATAGAATAGAAGATGTAAAAACACAATAGATACGGACGCAGTGGATAAAAGATGACTCTCCACTCTTTCACTGTAGATGATGAATTCCGTTTCTTAAATAAAACCATTGCGCAGTCTCATTTGGGAGAAAAGTACGATGGTATCGTTGTGGCTATTGAACGGAATGATGAATTGATTCCTTTGGATAAAGATACGGCTTTCCAATTAGGAGATCTCGTTTGGATTGTGGGTAACCGCGAGAAGATTAGAGACATACTGTAATAAGTCCGGGGTCAAATAAATCACATTACATATAAAACAAAAGAGAGCTGTAAACATTTAATCTACAGCTCTCTTATTTTGATTTATTGTATATTCAGTGATCTTTACTTCACTTCCTCAAAATCAACGTGATATATCTATCAGCGACTTGCGTACACATGTTGCAAATATAACGCAAATCTGAAAATAAGCATCCATAAGCAACACACGCTCTTGTTCACAAAAGTACGATTTTTATCCATAAATAACGAGATGTAAACGCATAAAAATCAAAAGAAAGCGATGTTTTTAACAGATTCTTCGGTTTTATCCTTACCTTTGTGTATGATATTGGGATGTTATACCCAAACAACAATAAGAAAACGATGCAGATACATAACAAATTCAAGTTGTAAAACTATTTATTATATTGAGATATGTCAATATGGAGCAAACTCATAGGAATCAAGAAAACCGAGGATAGAAACAATATCATCGGCAATAAAACCACCTCTGTACCATGTAGTGCCCACAATTATGCCATAGTAGATGTTGAAATAGGCTTGAAAGACCATAGAATCCATGATATGGGAGCCCTCAAGCATGATAACACGACATTTCATAAAATCTCAAAAGAAGAACTATTCATTTTCTTAAACGATGTAGACTACATCTGCGGACACAATATCGTTCACCATGATGCTAAATACCTGTTTACGGACAAAATATGCCGCTGGATTTAGTTGACACACTTTATGTTTCGCCTTTACTGTTCCCTGACGCCCTTACCACAGGCTTGTGAAAGATGACAAACTGATGAGCGAACAAATGAACAATCCGGTGAACGATTGCAAGAAAGCAAAAGACTTATTGTTGGATGAAATAGCATGCTGGCATTCATTACCGAAAGAAAAGCGTATACTATTTGCATCGCTGCTGAAGGACAAGAAGGAATTTGAAGGATTTCTCAGTATGGTAAGTGCGGAGTATATCCATAAAGGAATACCTGAACTTATTAAAGAACTTTATGCCGGAAAGATTTGCCAACATGCCGATCTTGACATGCTCATCAACCAATATCCATGCGGATTGGCATACGCATTGGCTCTGATTGACACCACCGATTACCGATCCATCACTCCCGGATGGGTACTTTATAATTATCCGGAAGTGGAATTTATCATAAAACTCCTGCGACACACTACTTGCAAAGAAGGCTGCGACTACTGCCATACGCAATTGGATGTGCTCCATAACCCTAAAAACATTTTTCGGATATGAGCGCTTCCGAACATACGAAGGCGAGCCACTGCAAGAACGTGCTGCCCAAGCTGCGGTAAAAGGGAAATCGCTGCTGGCAATATTTCCTACCGGCGGTGGTAAATCACTTACCTTCCAACTGCCTGCACTCATGGCGGGACACTCCGTGCACGGGCTTACGGTTGTCATCTCCCCCTTGCAGTCTTTGATGAAAGACCAGGTAGACAACCTTGCCGACAGAGGAATCACGGATGCCGTAACCATAAATGGGATGTTAGACCCCATCACAAGATCACTGTCAATACAAAGAGTACAAGACGGAGAAGCCTCGTTGTTGTATATCTCTCCCGAAATGCTCCGTTCAAAAACAATCGAGAAAATATTGATGGCGCGCCACGTTGTAAGGTTTGTGATAGACGAAGCGCACTGCTTTTCTTCATGGGGGCAGGATTTCAGAGTTGACTATCTCTACATTGGCAAATTCATCCAAAAATACCAGCAAAAGAAAAATGCAAAACCCCGATTCCTGTATCCTGTTTCACGGCCACGGCAAAACAGAAAGTAATCCAAGACATCTGTGACTATTTCAAAGCAGACTTTGGATTTGAACTTGGAATTATTCGCATCAACAGCCTCAAGAACAAATCTACAACTATTCCGTCATACATGTAGAGAATGACAATGACAAATATTTAAAACTGAGAGAACTTGTAGCAGAAGCCGATTGTCCGACAATTGTTTACGTGTCACGCACCAAACGGACAAAGGAACTGGCTGCAAAACTGACTCGTGACGGTTACAAGGCACTCCCTTTCAATGGGAAAATGGAAGCCGATGAAAAAATTGCCAACCAAGATGCTTTTATGAACGATCAGGCACACATCATCGTGGCCACGTCTGCATTTGGTATGGGAGTCGATAAGAAAGATGTCGGTCTTGTAGTTCATTATGATATTTCCGATTCGCTGGAGAATTATGTACAGGAAGCTGGCAGGGCAGGTCGTGATCCTGGTCTTAGCGCACGTTGTTATGTGCTTTACAGTGACAATGATTTGGACAAGCATTTTATATTGCTAAATCAAACGAAACTTAGCATTAGTGAAATACAACAGGTATGGAAAGCCGTCAAAGACCTTACCAGACACCGTATGAAAGTCAACTGTTCTGCGTTGGAAATTGCCCGGCAAGCAGGATGGGATGATTCGGTATCTGACATTGAGACCCGCGTGCGGACAGCATTAGCGGCTTTGGAACAAAGCGGATACTTGGTAAGAGGAAACAATGTACCTCATGTATATGCCACGGGAATAACGGTAAAGAATATGGACGAAGCAAGAGAACGCATAGCAGCATCACTACTTTTTGGCAGCGATGAAATAGAAAAGGCAGTCCGTATCATCAAGTCATTGATTTCTCAAAAACATATCGCCAAAGCTCAGGATTCGGAAGCAGAATCACGAATCGATTATCTGGCAGACATTTTGGGACTAAGCAAAAGAGATGTTATATCTGTAGTGGAGCGCATGCGACAGGAAGGTATATTGGCAGACAGTAAAGATATATCTGCCTATTTGCAGGATGCAGGTGATTCGGAACGAAAGTCACAAATTCTCCTCGAACGCTTTGCAAAACTTGAACAATACATCCTTAATCATATTCCCGACGGAACTTTACGAATATCATGCAAGCAACTGAATGAAAATGCAGTGAACGATGGCATCAATACATCTAAAGAAAAAGATATCCGGACACTACTCTATTTCCTCACCGTCAAGGGATATACGCGTAAAAAAGAAGATGCGGCTCGTAACATGGAGATAAGTCGTCAGGCAGACCTAGAATCCACCATCAAGCGATTTGAGAAACGATTGGAAATAAGTCGCTTTGCCGTGGAATGGCTATACAAATTAGCTTTTGATGACAGAAAAAAAGAATGCAACTCGACAAAGCCATCCAGTTCTCCGTAGTAGAGCTTCTGAACAGAATAAAATCAAATTCCCAATCCCTTTTTGGCGGACTTGATGACATTCAATTAGAAGACGTGGAAGAAGCACTTCTGTATTTGTCGAAATCGGTTCACTAAAACTTGAAGGCGGATTTTTGGTACTTTATAATGCCATGAATATCCAAAGAATAAAGGACAACAAGTCGAGATACAAGCAAGAGGACTATCGGATGCTCAACGAATTCTACAAGTTGAAAATCCAGCAAGTGCATATTGTAGGCGAATATGCCAATCTGATGGTAAGAGATTATCATGCGGCCTTGCAATATGTTCAGGACTATTTCCAAATGGACTACAGAAAGTTTGTCATAAAATATTTCAAAGGAGACAGAGCAAACGAGATACAACGTAACTTGACACCACAGAAGTACAAACAATTGTTCGGACAATTATCCAAACAGCAAATGGATATTGTTTCCGATAAGGGTTCACGTTGCATTGTAGTCGCAGCCGGTCCAGGTAGTGGAAAGACACGTGTATTGGTCCACAAACTGGCCTCACTTCTGCTACTTGAAGATGTGAAGCACGAACAGCTCCTGATGCTGACCTTTTCAAGGGCAGCCGCTACGGAATTCAAACAAAGGCTCATGGAGTTGATAGGCAACGCCGCCCACTTTGTCGAAATAAAAACCTTCCACTCTTATTGCTTCGACCTCCTGGGACGGATAGGAAATCTTGAGGATTCAAAGAATGTCGTTTCAAAGGCAGCCGAGATGATATGCCAAGGAGAAGTAGAACCAAACAAAATCGGTAAGACAGTATTGGTTATAGATGAGGCTCAGGATATGGGAGCTGAAGAGCATGCGCTTGTAAAGGCTTTAATGGCTAATAATGAGGAGATGCGTGTGATAGCAGTGGGAGACGATGACCAGAACATCTATGAATTCCGCGGTTCCGATTCCGGTTATATGTACCGACTGGCACAAGAAAGCGGAAGCACGTTTGTCGAAATGACCGAAAATTACCGCAGTGCGCGCCAGCCGGTGGATTTTGCCAACGGATTCTTGAAAAATATACATAAAAGGATAAAAAGTACACCAATTATCTCCATGAGAAAAGAAAAGGGTTGGGTTGAAGTGATACGCTATCAATCGGAATATATGTATCAGCCGCTCGTCGAAAACTTGCTTCAACATAGGGATAAAGGAACTTCTTGTGTACTGACCCAAACAAATGAAGAGGCCGTTATCCTGATGGCTCTTTTGCGGAAACATGGCATAAACAGTAAACTGATACAATCAATGGACGGCCTACGTTTTTGGAATATGGCCGAAATGAGATATTTCCTGAGGTATATAAACAAGCGGATAAAAACACCGTTAATCACGGAAGAACTGTGGGAAGAAGCCAAGCATAACACCTTCTCTACTTATGACAGGAGTCTAAGCTTGATGTATGTGAAACGTTGCATAGCCCAGTTTGAACAAACCAACAAGAGTAAATATTTCAATGACTTCAAAGAATTTGTATTTGAGTCATCAGTGGAAGACTTCTGCGACGTATCAGGGGCCGACGTTGTGGTATCAACTATTCACAAGGCCAAAGGCAGAGAGTTTGACGATGTGTATATGCTCATATCCGACAATTATGTCAAGGATGCCCATCTGATGCGTCGATATTACGTAGGAATAACCCGTGCGAAAAACAGACTGTTCATACATACAAACGGTGATTGTTTCAATCATTTGAGTGCAGACCGATATTTTATGGATCAACGACAATATGACATGCCTGAAGAAATTGTACTGCAACTCTCTCACAAAGATGTCAATTTGGGATTCTTCAAAGAACGGAAACAAGAGGTTTTAGCACTAAGAGGAGGAGATTCTTTAATTTACAATGATTTCTTCTTGTATAGTTCATCGACCGATAAACCTATAGCAAAATTATCATCAAGAATGCAGGGCACGTTATCTGAATGGGAACAAAGAGGTTATAAGGTGCAATCTGCATCTGTACGGTTTGTTGTGGCATGGAAGCCCAAAGATGCACCGAAAGATGAAACGGAAACGGCTGTTCTCTTAGCAGACTTGAGACTTTCTTTGTAAGTTAAAACACTTGAAATTATCATATTATCACTACCTTTGTGATAAGAATTAAATATTATACGAATAATGCAGATACATAACAATACATTGATAACAGAATGCTCAGCTTACGATTCAAGGAAATGTTGGAACGTAAGAAAGTGAAGTCATGGCTTAAATCCGTGTCGGCTTTTGCCAATACGGACGGTGGCAGTTTGTTTTATGGAGTGAATGATGACGGCGTAATTGTAGGGTTGGAGAATCCACAAGCCGATGCTGATTTTATCAGTGAAATGATAAAGGCAAGGCTTGACCCAGTACCAGAGGTACAACTTATTCCGATTGAACATGAAGGACGTAACCTACTTGAAGTAAGAGTAAAGGCAGGAACGCTGACACCATATTATTATTATCAAGACGGAACACGTACAGCTTATACACGAGTCGGTAATGAAAGTGTGGAATGCAATTCGCAACAACTTCTTTCATTGGTATTGAAAGGTACGCACATGACTTGGGATTCATTGCCTACCCAAGTGGATGCCAGCAAGCATTCTTTTGTTATCCTTGCCAATACCTTCCGTGAGCAAACCCATCAGGAATGGAATGACAAATATTTGGAATCATTTGGACTGGTAACTCCTGATGGCAAACTGACCAATGCCGGATTGCTGTTTGTGGATAATTGTACCGTATTCCAATCACGTATTTTTCTGTACCCGTTGGACTGGACTCTATAAAGATGATGCCATCAGTTCCGTAGAGCATCGGGCTAACCTTGTATTGCTATTGAAATACGGCATGGACTTCATCAAAACTATACCATGAGTGGTTGGGTGAAGATGCCGAACTATCGTCTAAACCTCCCCGACTATTCAGACCGTGCCATCTTCGAAGGATTGGTAAACCACCTTATCCATCGGGATTACACCGTGATGGGCGGTGAAGTACATATTGACATTTACGATGACCGAGTAGAACTAGTATCACCGGGCGCAATGCTTGACGGTACACAGATTCAAGACCGTGACATATACAAAGTGCCGTCCATGCGCCGCAACCCTGTCATTGCAGACATGTTCACACAGTTGGACTATATGGAGAAACGTGGCTCCGGTTTACGCAAAATGCGGGAGCTTACGGAAAAACTACCCAATTTCCTGCAAGGCAAAGAACCTCAATATCAAACGGAAGCGACTTCTTTCTACACCACTTTCTATAATTTAAACTGGAACGAAAACGGAAGAATACCTGTTGAGGAAGTGGCTAACAGGGTAAACAGTACCCTCGAAAAGTACCCTGAAAACGAAGAAAGTTCGGTGGAAAAGTTCGGTGGAAACAGCAAAAGTTCGGTGAAAACCTTTGGTGATACGCAAGAAAGTTCGGAGAAAGGTTCGGAGATAATCCAAAAAGGTTCGGAGAAAAAGTTCGGAGATTCGAAAAACAAATCTAAAAGCATTGGGAAAACCGCACAAAAGATTATTGATTTCGTCATTTCCGACCCATCAATGTCTGCAGAAGCGATGGCCTATAAAATAGGAATAAGCTCCCGAGCCGTAGAAAAACATATTTCAAAGCTTCGTTCTATAGGAATTTTGTCTCGTGAAGGAGCAGATCATGGTGGCTATTGGCGCATTATTGTTAACCCTCAAACTGAGCAATAAAACTATGAAGACATCTTTCATACCATTCAGTGCAATAATTGCCGTTTTGATTATCGCCTTTTTGTTTGCCTCATTACCGCAAGTAAGCCACAAGATGCGATACAGGGTACTTTATGCAATAGCCATCATCATGCTATTTGCCGTTATTCCTATCAGTGAGTGTATGGCTAAGAATACCAAAAATTCAAACAGCAATTATCTGCTTGTTCTGATATTTGATATTGCAGTAGGTTATTTCTGTATGTACATTGCCGCATTACTGAAATACAATGTCCTTAAACGAAAGAATCAAGCGTTGGAAAATGCCTTGACCGAAAAGCAACAAAAAAATGTAGCAATCCTATTGGAACATCAAAATGAAAAGCAACAAGCACTTCAGCAAAGAGAACTTGAATGGTTAGCTGGGAAAATAAAGATGTTTACCGAAGAAGAACAGGAAGCTATTCTTGCCAGTGCTCTATCATTTGCTGAACATGACTTGATAGTTGCTCCCTCAATAAGCATACAGCCCAAAGAAACATGTAGTCAGCAAGAACTAATGTACTTTGTCTGCTCTGCTTTTTACAATATGGATAAAAGTCGTAGTGAAGTTGTGGGTTTCTTATATAAAGTTTTTCCTCTCTATTTTCCTGCTGGAGAAAGTGCATTGGCTAAAAAGATGCCGGGATTGGAGAAAGTTAAGGAAAGGAGAGAAAAAGAAAATGCTCAATAACAATTAGCATTATTAGCGTCACTTATTTCTAATTAAATTTTAATACGAATAATAATGAGTTACAAAATTTTTCACAAATAGCACAGGAAACACCTTGTTTGGATAAATTCAAAGGTATTGCTGCTGATTATGATAAATTTCGATAGTTTTTTAGCAGTGTTGGATTTTTTCGCTCATCTGGTTATTTCAAACTACGAAAGGAATTGGGTAATGTATCAGAAATTAAAATTTTGGTTGGCATTAACATTGATGATATTTTTCGCAAACACAATAAAGCTCTATTGATGTTAGCAGACGAAGATAAGGCGAAAGAAATCTATCACAACGGCTTCAAAGAGGACATTGTTAATGCCCAATATTCTCCCGAAGTAGAAGAGGGTATTTTACAGATGTGCGAAGACCTTGTTTCAGGACACTTACAGATGCGTATCCACGCTACCAAAAACCTGCACGCTAAATTCTATCTCTGTTTGCCACAGAATCATAGCGAACATAGCGATGGTTGGGTTATTATGGGATCGTCAAATATTTCTGATTCGGGTTTAGGCATTAAGCAACCACCACAACACGAACTTAATGTGGCGATGAAAGACTTTGACGATGTGAAGTATTGCTCCGATGAGTTTTGGGCTTTGTGGAATGAGGCAGTACCATTGACTGCAGAAGATATTGAAGAGTACAAGAAGAAAACATACTTGGGTTATCAGCCAACGCCATACGAACTATACATCAAAGTGCTTATCGATACTTTTGGCGACCAAGTGGAAGATGATTTTTCCATTCAGTTGCCCGATGGTGTCAAGGATTTGAAATATCAGAAAGATGCCGTTATTCAAGGCTATCAGATGCTGATGCAGCATAACGGTTTGTTCCTTGCCGATGTTGTAGGTTTGGGAAAGACTATAATTGCTACAATGATAGCCAAGCGATTTGTAGAGGCTAACGGTAAAAACACCAATATCCTTGTTGTTTATCCTCCTGCTCTGGAAGACAACTGGAGAAATACATTCAAATTGTTCGGCATCTACAAAAAAGCTCAGTTTATCACCAATGGTAGTCTATCCAAAGTTCTTGACGGTAAAGACAACTACAAGGATAAAGAGGAGTTTGACCTAATCATTGTCGATGAAGCACACGGTTTCCGTAGCGATAGTTCGGGCAAGTATGACGAGTTGCAGAAGATATGCAAGTCTCCTTGTATAAATATGGGCTTATTGAAGAGTTCGCAAAAGAAAGTGATGCTTCTTTCAGCAACCCCACTCAACAACCGTCCCGATGATTTACAGAATCAATTATTGCTGTTCCAAAACAGTCAGAGTTGTACCATTGATGGAGTTCCAAACCTCAAAGGTTTATTCTCAGAACACATATTGGACTACAAGCGATTGATGCGTGAACGTGACCAGCGTGATGTTACATCCGAAGTGGATAAAATATATGAGCAAATCCGTAGTAAGGTTATCGACAAAGTAACAGTTCGTCGTACACGCAACAACATTCTAAATGACCCTGATTATAGAGCAGACATCAAGTCGCAGGGCATCATATTCCCCAATATTCTGCCACCTAACGAATTGGAGTACGTGATGGACTCCGACACAAGTAATCGTTTCTACGAGACATTGAAACAATTGACCGATGGGAAAACAGATGAGAATCCAGAGGGCAAGGGACTGACTTATGCCCGTTATCGTGCAGTAGAGTTCTTGAAGCCTGAATATCGTAACAAGTACAAGAATGCTGTACATATCGGTCAAACATTGGCAGCTATCTATCGTGTCCATATGGTAAAGCGATTGGAAAGTAGTTTCTATGCTTTCAAGAAGTCGCTCCGTACACTTCTTCGTATCACAACCGATATGATTAAGATGTTTAAGGAGGACAAAGTTATCATTGCTCCTGACTTGAAGGTAAAAGAGCTTCAAGCAAAGAATATGGAGCTTGATGAGATTATCGAGTATGCCATTACCAAGGGATATGCAGCCGAGGATATTCTCTTCCCAGCCGATGCTTTCACCTCTGAATTTCTTGAGATGCTCCACCACGACCGTGAGATATTGGAACAACTCAATGCAGATTGGGAGAAAGAGAATGACGACCCAAAATTCGATAAGTTCCAAGAAAACCTTACTCATAACTTCTTCGATAAAGAGATAAATCCATCGGGCAAATTGGTGTTGTTCTCCGAAAGTGTAGATACACTGAACTATTGTACGATAGACTTACAAAGGAAATTGGTCGTTCCGATGTCTTAATGGTTACAGCAGCCAACCGCAACCGTTTGGAGCAGACCATCAAGGAGAATTTTGATGCAAACTTTGACAGCGATTCTATGAGGTACAACATTATCATTACCTCTGATGTGTTAGCGGAAGGTGTGAACTTGCATCGCTCTAATGTGATTGTCAATTACGATTCGCCTTGGAACGCTACCCGATTGATGCAGCGCATCGGTCGTGTAAACCGTATCGGCTCAGTCGCTCCCAACATCTACAACTATATGTTTTACCCATCTCAACAGGGCGATAAAGAAATTCAGTTATATAAGAATGCCCTTGTCAAGTTGCAAGGTTTCCATTCGGCATTTGGCGAAGATGCACAAATCTACTCCAAAGAGGAGATTGTAAAGGAGTTACAGATGTTCGATAACAATGTAAAGGATAGCATTGACAAGAAAATTGCCCTATTGCGTGAGGTGCGTGAACTCTATAATAGCGACCGCAAACTGTATCACAAAATCAAGGCACTGCCAATGAAGAGCCGTGTAATGCGTGATACAGGAAAGCATAGCGGTAAATCTATAATATTTGTTTCTTCCAATGTTAAGACAGAATTCTATTTGGCAACAACCACTGGTGTAGAGGTTATTGACTTCCTTGAAGCAGTAAAATATCTCAAAGCGAAGCCCGAAGAACAGCCTGTGCCATTCTCTAATGAAGAGCAACACTACAAGCACGTAAATAGTGCATTGGCTCAATATACGACCGAATATGTGGAGGCAGCCGATACATCATCCATCAACCGCACCGACCTTGACAAGACCTCGCTTGAAGCCAACAAGTTCTTGCGTACCATCAAGCAGATAACAGCCGACAGTGAGTTGAAATTGCAATGCGATGTGCTGATGGGATATATCAATGAAGGTATCTATGCCCAGCTACCTCGTTACTTGAAAGCTTTGTCTCGTGAATACAAGAACGACCGTGCAAAGATGAAGCAAGACGAGTATAGTTTACAAAACAAAATTTCGGAACTACTTGGCGAGTATCAGACGATGAACAAGGAGCAACGCCACGACGCCCAAGATATTTCCAATCCTCAAATCATTATTTCAGAGAGTTTCAAATAAATCACTCACTATAAACCAATATTACTATGGCAACTATATATACTTCAGATAGTTTAAGAAACATATTCCAATCGTCATTCAACTTGGCACAATGGTATAGCTTTTTCGCAACACTTTTTCAATGCAAGTGAATTGAAGGAGAAGCCCGAAAGAATTATTGAGAACACTTCGGATGAGGGCTACTATTTAGGCAACATAAATACTACCGATAGTTACCGTATAGGTTTGTTTCATTATAATATCCGTCAAGGCTCTGTCGCAAACAAACGTGTAGGACTTCGCAATCTCGTAAAATCATTTATCAATCCCACTTGGGGAGAATTTGATGCAGCATTGGTTGTATTTGACAGTGGCGACCATTGGCGTTTGTCATTCATTTGTGATATTAAGGGTGAAGCAACATCGCCTAAACGATACACCTATGTTTTCGGCAGTGATGATTTGCTATACAGAACACCTATCGAGCGTTTTAACTTTTTAAAGAAGAAAGGCATATCATTTGAGAATTTGAGAACTGCTTTCTCTGTTGAAGCCCTCTCTGATGAATTCTTCGATAAATATCGTGAGCAATATGCCGACTTTATTCAATATGCTACGGGTAAGCGTTTTGTTAAGGTTGGCAGCAAATGGGAAGAAAAGGTACTTGGCGAACCTAACACTGCATTGATGCAGGCATTTAACCATAACGAGAAGAAGATTCGTGACTATGTGAAGAAGATGATGGGACGAATCACATTCCTGCACTTCTTACAACGCAAAGGATGGATGTGTGAAGACCTCAACTATATGCAGAATATGTTTGAGAACTCACCGTACAAGAACGATTATCTGGACTCAGTACTTGAACCGTTATTTTTCGGTATCCTGAACACTAAACCTGCCGAGCGTGAAGCTCTGTTCGCCGATTACGATTGGGATAAGTCGCTGCTTAATGAGTGGAAAGATATTCCATACCTCAATGGTGGTTTGTTTGAGCGTGATGAGGAAGATGAACCTGAAAGCCGTTTCCCTGCCGATTACTTCAAACGCTTGTTCCAATTCTTCAGTGAATACAACTTTACCATTGACGAGAACGACCCTAATGATGCCGAGGTCGGTGTTGACCCCGAAATGTTGGGTAAAATCTTTGAGAACTTGCTTGAAGACAACAAGGATAAAGGAGCGTTCTACACTCCGAAGGAGATTGTGCGCTATATGTGCCAGGAATCGCTTATTGCCTATCTTGAAACCAATACAAGCGTGGCAAAGGATAAGATTCGCAAATTCGTTCTTTCTCCCGAAGATGGTGTAGCTGACATCCCTGATAATAAGAAACCAAAACTACTTACAACACTTGAAGAGGTGAAGATTTGCGACCCTGCCATCGGTTCGGGTGCATTCCCTATGGGTTTGCTTAATGAATTGCTGCATTGTCGTGAAGTGTTGAGCGGCGAGCGTTATGACCGTGCCGAAATTAAGAAGAGCATTATCCAAAATAACATCTATGGTGTAGATATTGAGAAAGGTGCTGTTGATATTGCCCGTTTGCGTTTCTGGCTTTCAATCGTGGTTGATGAGGAAACGCCATCGCCATTGCCTAACCTTGACTATAAGATTATGCAAGGTAACTCACTTATCGAGAGTTTTATGGGTGTAGATTTAAGTAAGCTCACCTATGAAAAGGAGTACAAGAAAGATAAGGGAGAAATATTGCTTTTTGATGATGAAAAGAATCGTTTACAGAAAACCGTATCACATCTGCTATCTTCGTACTACTCTTGTAGCGACCACGGTAGAAAAGTGAAGTTACAACAAGATATTTCCGATACCATCAACAAACAGTTGGAGGCGCAGGCATACGACCCAGTAATTCTTGGCAAACTCAAAACTATCAATCTTGCCGAGAATAAGAATTCTTCCTCTGGCATACTTGGTTTAGTGATGTGTTTTCACGACCCTCAAAAGAGGGCTTCGATATTGTCATTGGAAATCCTCCGTATGTAAATTTCGCCAATATTAAATCAGCTGAATATAGAACAGTTCTCAAAGAGAAGTTTTACTCTACAAAAAATAAATGTGATTTGTATGCTTTCTTTATAGAGTTTGGATTCGATATCTTAAATAGGAATGGTATTATCACATATATAGTTCCTCATACTTGGAAAGCAACAGATAGTTTCTCAAAATTGAGAGAAATTATGTTCACACAACATAGTGTTAAACAAATTGTAAATCTTGATATGGGCATATTTGATGCTATAGTTCAACCTCTCATAATGTTAGCTACTTATAATTTTGACGAACATTCAGATATCAATATCTTCAATAGTAATTTTTCTTTAACATCAAATGTAAACATAAAGGAAATATTAGCATCGCCAGTCTATGTTATAGACACTACTTCTTCTTTATTGGAAAAAAGCATTTTCAAAAAGATTGAAGAAGGCTCTAAGCCCCTTTCTGATTTTATAAAATTTTCTCGTGGAATTAAAACCAGTGATGATAAAAAGATTTATAACAAAGGAATTGAATAATAGTGATTGTAAAAAAGTATATAGAGGAAGAAA
>OIFH01000091.1_pt1 | contig 15565 bp, 22 predicted proteins | sample 1581951 | NCBI WGS metagenome assembly OIFH01 (sample SAMN04414075, study PRJEB24778) | human gut metagenome | material: faecal | host: Homo sapiens | reverse complement strand
CGGTGGACTTGTCAAAGCCCAACCCGATGACTTCTTTCCCGGCAAGAGAGAAAGAGTTGATACCTTGATAGAAAATAATGGAAGGCGAAGTTTCATTAACAGAAGAAAGGATTATAGCTGCCTGACGAGTGATATCCGTCAAGTGTCCCAAACCAATAATATCATCACCAGCAACCGGAATATCACTGTCCTTGTCGGCATTGGTTTTGCTCAAGTCAATATAGTCAGCTCCTACTCCTGTCACCTCGCGCCAGTAGTAGCGGTTGGATACATTGTGAGATGTTCCTTCTTTAATATTAAATTCTTGAGATAAAGCGAATGTACCGACTGTAAATTCGTTATTGATTGTAATACCATCGACTTCCGACAAAAAAAGCAGCGATAGCTCTCATCAAGTTCCTCCACACGGACACACTTCATTCCGGCCGGAGATATGATCTGCTCACCACCAACATGCGTTTTCTTTTTCACTTCAAGTTCATCAAAGACAGCCTTAATCTTCACATAAAGCCGGTCAACAACGGCTTGAGAGGTACCATCTTCCAGTACAGTAATTCCACTACCATTCTTACCAACCAAAAAACCTTTCAGGAACGTGATCAGCTCATTAGCGATATCTTCTTTATCTTTACAAAGAAAAGTTTTCAACGAGCGTAATGCGGAATACACGTTATGATCTGTCGCCGGGGTTGAGTCGTGGCTTCCAATCACATACACGCCGCTGCCACCACCGCCCGTATAGGTCTGTCCTTTCAGAGTAAGGCTCTCAACCTTCTCCTCCAGCTCGCCGATACGGGAATAGGCAGCCGTCTCACCAACGGTATAGACAGGCGAATCAAACGGGAAATCCAAGTTAAATTCAAAACCGATAATCCTTGACTGCCTTCCGTTATCGAAATAGGCTTTGTTAATAAGATTAACCTTTTGACCAATGCTGTAGAGGTTATGAATGCCGTCCTCGCGGTATGCGTCACCGGACATCATCGTGCAGTCGTAAGTACTCGGGTCAACCTTTGATTTGGAAGCGTATTTTTCCGTCTTGACCTTCAGTTCCTGTTCTGCAGCACCCACAAGCCCCAGTTCGGTTATTTTCGTGCTGTCCCAGCCGGATAGTACATATTCATCTCCATCCTGGGGAAAGAGCACATCGCCGGGAAGCGGTCTGCCGTAGTCCTCATTCCTGACTATCTCCCATAACTGTGCCTCAGGGTTCCATCCGCCATCCTCCAGCTTCTCCGGCTTTCCCTCAGGATTGAACTTCACGGCGAACTCCAGACCGTTGAGAAGCCCGGACGCGAAACGTATCCTCAGCTCCTGACCGGGGAGGATATATTTCTCGGAAAAGTTAACACCTGTATCCCTGAAACGGTAGGCATTCCATTTTTCCTCAGTGGTTGTGCCGTCCTCATTCTCCACCTTGTCCGTCACCTCGATGGTAGTAACATCCGACATGGTGCCCGTTCTTCGGGGATAGACTTCATCGAAGATAACCACCTGTTCAATGGCTTCCTCGGTGGTCATATTGGGATAAGCGTCTATGTACGGGGTTCCTTCGGGTAACATCAGCCTGCGCTGCACCACACCGTTCACAACCACGGTCTCATCAACCGGACGGTAGTTAGAAGGGATGTTCTTTGTCGAGCCGAAAGCATAGATTCTTGTCGCATAGGTGGACCGGGATTCAGATCGTGGCATTTCCTGCACGTTTTTCTCGATCTCGAAGTCCACCGCGTCGCCAAACTCACAACGCCCGAAATGGATTATATTCTCGGTTATCCAGCACTCGCAATCCCATTTTTTCGCCATGGAGAAACAGGCATCCAAAATGTTGATGTTCTCATAAGACATCAGTTGTGATTTGTTCTCTACCGTACTGTCAATGGAGAAAACAAAATCCTGTCCTTTGTATGTGTAACCAAGAGCCTTTAAATTTCTCAGGACTATACCGGCTTGTACGTCAAGCGGGGCAGTCAGGTTCCAGGACGCCTCCTGTCCGGCCGTCTCCGGGGTATATTTGAAGATTTTGTTTTTCCATTTCCAATAATAGGCATCAAGCTGAAACTCATAGTCGTAGCCGGCGGTATTGGTGTTGAATGCGGGCTTCTGCAAATCGCACACTTCGAACAGTCCGAAGTCACACTCCATGTATGAGCCAAGTTTGAAATATATGGGATTATCCAAGGAGAACTTTAATGTGATGTAGTCCTCCTTCATCAGAGTGAACTTACGCTTACAGCCTTCATTAATCAGAGTTGTAAGCAGGATAGCACCGGATATGTCTTTGATGTCGATTTGTTTCATGTCTTCAAAGTTCGGAGATAAAAAAAGAGTGCCCAATTTTGAGCACTCACATACACGACAATAAAACCAATGTCGTGAATTAAGTTCTGTTGGCCGGATTCGGCTCATTGAACTTGGCTGAAATTTTTCCGAAAGTTCGGTCTAAACTCTGTGCGTAAGTGATACTTTTACCGAGATAAACCAGATGATAAATCTCGCTACTATTAGCCGAGACTTGAATATCAACCTTGCCCTTATAAAGTTCATCGAAGAAAGCTTTTTTCTTTGCTTGATAATCAGATTGGGAATTTCCTTCAATTGTAAAAGAAAGTGTTATTTCCCTCTCATCGACTTTCGGATTATTGATTATTACCCGCTTCCCATGTTCAAGTCTGCTTTTGTTCTCAATAAAATCCTTCATGGGAGCGGATGCCCCAATAGCATCAAGAAACCCCTCTCCCATTCTCACACCCCATGTCGTGTAAGCGTTTTCGCCATTAATTAATAATTCATCCATAGACTATAATTTTGCTGTATTCTTTTTAACTTCTGCTATATCTCTTTGCATCTGTTGAATAGGTTTGACGATTGCCCCTGTATTTTCTGAAATCTGTACCAATTCAAGATAGGATTGCGCTATCAAATCCCGCGTATCATCAGCAATATTTCTTGTTTCCGTATTTATGGAAAGTAGAGCATCTGCTTTTACTGTCAGTAGATTAAGTGATTGAGATTGAATGATATTCTGATTCTTTATCTCTTCTCCTGCAATATGCAATGCTGTAAACCTACCGCTTAGTTCTCCTGCATCTTCATGTGTCATTTCAGTGCCGAACCCTCTTGATGAAGAAGATTGGGAATAGGACTCCTGTGAAATCTTGTCATATCCGGTTGCTGCGGCAAGCTCGTCACGAAGCTTCATGGCTTCCTCCACATATTTCATATATTCATCCTGCAAGGCTTCTCTCTCTACTTCGGTCAGATTGTTATCCTCCATGGCGGCACCGAACTTCTTCCACCACTCTTCGAGTTTCTCGCTGTACATTTCACCGATTTTATTACTCAGCATGGCACGCATGAAATACTCTGCTATATCTTCCGCTGCATCTTTAGCTTCATACTTCATATCCATAAGATTGTTCACAAAGCTGTCAAACATTCCATCGAAAGTGATACCAGTAAGACCTTCATAGAGTTTGTCTGTAAGTTCTTCCAGCTTACCAGCTTGCTCAACATAATCATTCAACTTGTCAGTCAAACGCTCACCATAACCACCCTTGCCAGTATTCTGAATCTTCTCCCACATATCAACATTACTGCGGAGCACTTTCATCTCTTCAGGAGAAAGGGACCATATATCACCGTTCCAGTTTCTGCCTATCTGCTGGCTAAGACGAGAGATTTCCTCTTGGTTGAATCCTCCCCAATAGTAGTTCCAGCTATGATGGGAATTGGAGTATCTAGCCTGTTCCTGTGCAATTTTTTTATAGTTTTCTTCCGTCTCTTTTTGCAGTTTCTTCGCATCAGCATACGCGGAAACGGACTTTGTTCCCTTGCTGGCTTCCATTACATCTGTCAAATCCTCAATAGCGGTTTGTAGTGTTTCATTTCGATCGGTAAGCCTATTAATAGCTTCCTCGACTTCTTTTTTATTACCACCAATACCAAACAAAGAATTAAAACCGCCGAAAGAAATCGCATTGAGGATATTGCCTATCCCGTTTTTCAGAGATTCTCCAATTGTTACGAATAAATCACCTGACAAGACATCACCGATAATTCCGCTGACTGCATTCAGGACAGCGTCAAGCAAACCACCCACAAGATTGCTCAATCCGTCTTTGAGTACGTCAATGATGGACAGAATCCATCCGACAATGGGGACCTCCTTAAGAGATTCTGACGTCTTGCCTATCACGTCTTTGAATCCGTTCACCGTCTTGATGATTCCACTGTATGCGTCATATAGTCCGCCCGAAGAAAGTTGTTGCAATCCTCCCAATATATTTTCCATGCTCGCTTTCAGTTTGGTTGCGGTATCGGATACATTTTGTTGGGCTTGATTGGCGATGTCTGTCTGTGTCTTTACGTTGGCGGACGCAATGTCTGCATTCTGCTGCGCTGTTTCAAGAGCGTTTGTAGCGGCTTGTTTCTCGCTTTCTGTTCCGTCCTTTTGTGCCTTGGCGTAGTCCTCTTGCGCCTTTTGAAGTTTCTCTAAGGCGTCCGTTTCGGTTTCTACGGCATAGATGCGGTTTTGCTCAGCTGTCTGATAGGCTTTTACATCCTCTCCAAGTTTCTTGAAGTTGACTCCACTTGTACCACCCAAAGACTTTTCCATCTGGCTGATGGCGTCAATCAATGATTTCTGGCTTGCCTGATCGGAGTTCTTGAACTTGTCAGTCCGTACATATTTTTTTGCTTCGTCCAAGGCAGGCTTTATCATGTCGGAAAACATGGAACCAAACTCACCGAACACAGTAACCCAATCTATATTGGCTTTTATGGCTTCTGTTTCCTTGTTCTGTATGGCAACATCACGTTGTTTCTCCAGTAACTTTACTTGTGCACTATTAACACCGTTTTCTTCCTGTGCTTTCCTTATTTTTTCCGCATACTCTTGGGCGATAGCCAATTTCTGCTGCTGGAACGTGCCATATTCTTTCAAGTAGTCGTTCAAAGCCTGTTGTTCGGCTTTCAGCTGTCCTTCAGTTACATCGGAAATATCTTTATCTCTCATACTTTCGGCATTGGTATAAGCTTCTGAAATTTTCTGTGCCTGCTTGTCGGTCAGTTTACCGTTACCGGCTTTGCTCCATTCTTCCTCCTGTTTTCTTATCGCATCAATCTGTTTCTGATAATCAAGGTCAATCTGTTTCAACTTCTTTTCCGTGCCTTCTCTCATCAGGTTGATTTCATCCTGTTGGTTCTGACGGTGAAGTGAAAGAAGTTGTTCGTCCAGCTTTTCCTGATTTTCCTTTTGCTTTTTTGCTAGATTTTCCTGTCTGGTCAGTGCGCTTCCAGTTACTCCGCCCAGCTCCTTGTATGTCTTTTCGGATGCATCCATCTTATCTTTGGCTTCTTTCACCTGTTTCGATGTAGCCGTCTGATCTTTGATTAATGCCTCATACCCTTTTTTCGCTTTCTCCCATTCGACTTTAGCATTTGCCAAATCCTCTTGATATGTAGTTTCTTTTGTTTCCTGTCTGTTCTCAACTTCCAATTGGGCATTGATTTCCGACAAGACATCTTTTCTTGCGTTTGCCAATTCATTCTTCAGGTCTTCGATACGCTGTGCCTGAACCTTCATTTCGAAACGGTTGTTCTCTTTCCTTGCTAGATTATAAGCCCATTCTGCACTTTTTATTTGTTGTTCCAAAGATTCGACTATAGCCTGTTTTGACTGTGTTCTGGATTTTGAAACCTCCTCATTATATGCCTTCCAAAACCCAGTCAAGTCATGTATATGACCTTTCTCATCGACATACTTCTTAAAGAGTGCAGGATATAGTTTCTCAATGTCTTTTAAGGCTTTAAGTTTAGTGGTCTCGGCTTCTACCTCGCTATTAATGGTGCTAACAAGACCTTCCAAAGTACGTTTCCGATCTTCTTCGTCCGTGTTGAGTTTTTCTATTTTCTTGTTGTACGAGTCCAAAGCACGTTCAGCAGATGTTGTGCTGTCGGATAATGCCCACATGGCAGCTCCAAGCCCACCGATAACGACAGTTAAAGCTACATAAGGATTGGTAAGCATTGCAGCGTTTAAAGCTAACTGCGCTTTTCGTGCTAATAAACGGGCATTGGTAAGTCCAATCTCCACAAGAGTATGTTTACTTTCGGCAGCAGTAACAAGCATCACTGCGGTCCGGTATGTACCATAAGTAACCACTAATCCAGCCAAGACCTTACCTACTGTTTCATAATTCTGAATCAACGAAGTGTCATTTGAATACCGTCCATGATAACACTTTCCGACTTAGTTCCCAATTCGTTAAACACGGCATCCATCGCATCCTGCATCATAGAAAGCTGACCGTTTATCTCTTTTGAAGCGTTTTCGGACATCTGATAGAATCGACCACCAGCGGAAGTAGCATCTATAAATGCCTGCTGAACCATTTCTGCGGAAATAGCCCCCTTAGACATCTCATCTTTGAGGGTAGCGATAGACTTACCGGTCTTTTCAGACATGATTTGCAGAGGATTAAATCCTGCATTAATCATCTGATTGAGGTCTTGACCCATAAGTTTACCGGCAGCGGACATCTGAGAGAATGCCAAAGTCATAGAATTAAACTTTTGTGTGTTCCCCATAGAAACATCGCCAATAGCTTGTAGATAACGGGGAACTTTCTCGGCTTCAATGTTGAAACCAAGCATCATCTGCGTGGCTGCTGTTACATCAGAAAATTCCAAAGGTGAAACTTTAGCAAACTCACGAACTTGCGACATGAGTGCATCAGCTTTCTCTTTACTACCTAATAATGTTTGAATGGCTGTATCAGCAGCCTGGAACTCACCACGAACACGTATGATTTCAGAACCTAATGCCTTTAATACCCCGGCACCACCGATAACCGCCAAGGCTTTCTTCCAAGAAATAGCAATACCGTTGTTACTCTCTACGATTTCCTTAGCATTATCATTGTAAAGGGCGTATTCATCCCGAAGTTTCTTTACGGAAAGACGCGCTTCGGCTTGTTGTTGGGTTAATCCAAATAAAGCTGCCTTTTCTTCATCAAGAGCTTTGCGGGCAGCATTGTATTCTTCTAACTTGCTATTTGCTGATAACGGATTCCTTTTCAATGCTATACGATAAGCATCCCCAAGTCGTTTTACATCCGCTTCAATATCCTTAACTACCGCTTTTTGAGCAAGAATCTTCTCTGTGAATCCATTCACGGCCTGGGAAGCATCGAAGATTTTCCTTTTGAATCCCGTTTCCATCTCCGCTCCAGCTTTGGCTGCATTAGTCACCAACTCATCCAATCTTTGGTTGGATGCAGCAAGTTGGGCATTCAAAGCCTTGAAAGCAGCAGGAGACTGCGTGCCATCCATGCTCATTAACTCCTGCTTTAACTTCGCAATTTCATTACGAAGCCTTACAACTTCTTCCCAGTCGCTACCTACCTTAAAATATAATTTCGCCATATCTATTTCTTTTTCCTACGATTAGCTAATTCCTTACCGCTGATTCTATTCACCTTTTGACCACTTACGGTATGAAGTTTATCCCGTTGCATCATCAACAGATTCCTATAAGGGATAACCTCAAACACTTCTGTATAACTCAAATGAAGCGTGTCAATCAAATGGGCTATCTGCCCGAAGAACGTTGTGTTTCCTACTGTTTCGGTCTTGCTGCCAGCATCGACACGTTCCTCATCGAGCTGACACACTGAAAAGCCGAAATATCCATCATGGAGAAACAGGTTTCCAAGCCATTCTTAATTTCGTCAAAAGTCCCGTTTTCCAAAGCCTTAGCCAAGTCCTCACTGCCGCAGATGAAGCAGGAAACGCCTTTCAGCATATCTTCGGTTACTTCGGGAAGTTCCTTGATTGCCTCTACAATATTATCTCCCTCCATACCGACATTGGAGAAATGATGGATGGCACGGCAGATTATTTTGATAGTAGGCGGTTTGATGGTATAGGCCACTCCGCCTATCTCCACATTTTTGAAGTCCATTCCCAGCAGGGCATCGGACACTATTTTTGCTGCTTGATTCATATCTTTAAATTAAAAAGGCGGTGAGCAACCACCCACCGCCGTCCTGAAACAATCTGTTACCCTAAAACTTACGCTGTCAACGCATTGATGGCATCTTCCTCGTAGTTGTATTCAGACGCCACCCCTGCTATCTTGGGAGTCTGAACCAACCCACGAACCGCAATGGCGATTGCCTTGTCCGTATTCGCTTCACGGGCTACAATCTGGGCATTGGGGAAGATGAACCAGACGTTATCATCCGTCAGGCAGAAAAGAGCCTTGTTGATTATTTCTTTTGTCAGGGGGCGTTTCCAGCCTACCGCAACTTTGCTCCCTTCCTCCCCTGTTTCAACGATGGAACCGCCCATGAGGCAGCTTTGGTTTCCAATCGTACTGGCCGATGGAGAAAGCCGGGGTAATATCGCCGGGAGTTGTGTCATAACGGTAGTTCTGACCATTCAATTGATTTTTATACCCCGTGACAGACGCTTCCGTTTCTTCAATCTGCCACGTTTCCCCGTGCACGTTTGATACTTCATCTTTAGCGGTAATAGCCGCCTGGATTAGAGTCTTTGCGATTTCGGGGGTAATATCTGCCGTAATCTTAGAGGTGTCGGCAAACAAGATTCTCTTAATTCCTACTGCTGAAATCATAATCTTATAATTTTACATTTAAAACTTCAAATAAAATTCTCACATTCACGTAATGGCATTTCAAAGCTGTATCCGCTTCCGTGCCAATTGATTCGATAGAATAACGATAGGTTATACCGTCATAGGTGCTTACTACATAATCAAACCGTTTCATGACTTCTCTTTCGAGTTCATTCAAACGATGGTGTTCGCTTCATTCTCGCTCAAATCGGGCACACAAAGATTCACTTCTGCGAAAGATTTCTTCCAATACTTTCCCGGCTGTTGTTTCTTTGTGTGGATAACAATTCTTTCAGAGGTCAATTCACCCGTCAGTGTTTCACCATCGGGTACTATGGCCATTCCGAAAGCCTTGCAATCCCGGTAGAGAATGTTTCCTATGTCGGTAGTTACTATCATACTATCAAATATTGGACGTTTTCGTCATATTCGAGAAATACGTGACAAACCAAATCTCCAAGTTGAACCGTTCCGGCAAATCTTTTTCCAGCCAAATCTGCATCTGATACGTGTTTCCCCGTTCCGTACATATAAATATCCACAAAGCACAATTCTTTCTGATATTCATCAACGATAGCCCATAAGCAAACAGTACCTCGTTGTACTTGAACAGACAATATCCTTGACCCGATAGGCAGACATAGTTTTGAATGATCTGCAACAATCAATTCATACTTGAATATTCTTTTCATTTCTCAAATTCTTCTTTTAATCGTTTCTCCGCATACAGAGCGGCACCACTCAAAACATCAAACCCTTTGGATTCCACGAATGAAGCGTATTCAGCTTCGTTTTTCAGCGTCAGACCGTCTTTATCGACATCGTAATCATTGGACGTTCTCAAAGTGAGTGTATGGTCTTGATAATCCCCATGTTCCTCTGCGTACTTCACGCTTCATCGCCTACATCAATCATCTTCTTTTCGACCTCCCATTCTCCTTCATCGAAAAAGGAGTCGACATCTGAGAAATCGGAATCTACATCCATAATTCCGAGTAGTTAAAGTAGTTTGTACTCTTTATCGTGTAGACTTCGCCTTGACCTCTTACGCCATCACCATCCATGCAACGTACTTCATCACCAGCCTTGACAGTAATTCTTTTCTCACATACTACATGATAATTAGGACGATACACAGAGCCGTTATCGGATGAAAACTCTTTGGTAGTGTTATCATCACAACGGCACTTACATACATCCTGCCAGCTTTCACCGCCAGTACCGGGAATGGGTCTGCCAAACTCATCCTTTTCCATAGGGGTGATAACCTTTACCTGCAATATGTGTGGAGCGAATATCACAAGAAAGTGCATTTGGGTTTGTTGCTTAATTCGTCTTTCAATCCGTACTTCTTGCACAGGAATGAATAGTAGTCCTTGATACCTTGAATGTTCCAAGACATCGAGAAACCGCTTTCACTGATTGAAGTGGCACGAAGCGATAGAGAGGGGATGAACTTCGCAATCGCCACGAAGACACGACCGTAACAATCCTCGTTCATCTCGTCCTCTCCGCTTATCTCCGCATTCAGACACATATCCAAAAGGTCAGCTTCCGACAAGTTAATGCCGAAAGACTGGAACTTCTGTGATATGTATTCGTTTATCGTCATATTAATATGGTGTAACCAGTTTACTATATGCGGTATAGCTATAATGCGTGCAATACTTTGATTTATAGATGTATCTGAACGGGCATTTGGGAACATTAATTCGTATCCCTTGAATAGCCATTCCCTCTTTTATCGAACACATCATAGCCGGGTTATTTGCAACCAAAAACACGGGATGCGTCATGGTCGGTACAACACAATCAGCCAGAGCCGTTTCCAAAGTGATAAACTGAATATCTGGCAGACCAACATCAACCGATGGATTCACGTATTCACACTTAGAAGATTCCACACTTGATGCCTGCACGCTCAACGAAACCAAAGACATCATTAAAAAGCCACACATGGCAAAAATAAAATTCTTCATTTCTTTTCTGATTTATAAAATTAGACAATGGAAGGGTAGAAGCACTACCCTATCCTTTTACTCGATACCTAATGCTTCTTTCAGTTTGGCTGTTGATTCTTCATCAAGTTCTGCAACCTTACCCAAAAGAGTTTCCTCTTTCATATTGCCGGAAGCCTGCACACCGATGGACTTCAAAGCCTCAATCAAAGTTTTCTTCTCGAACTCTTTCTCAAAGAGGGAGATTTTCACCTCCTTCTTTTCTTCAGTGGTTTTCACTTCGGGAGTTTTCACCTCAACCCTTTCGACAAGTCTGCGACTTTCCATATCCAGCACACGGGTCTCCTCACCGACTTCAATCACTTCACCGGGAGTATAATACTTTCCGGTGAACTTGTCGCGGAAAACTGATATAACCTTTACTTTCATATCCTACCCCCTTATGCTGATTGGATGGATGCAATTTCGCTCAAATCGAAATTGGTTATCAAATCTGGATTGGAAATCTGCGGAATCCACTCTGCCGTATATTCCATGTAGCGACCGTTTTTGTCACGGTAGTTGGAGATAAGCATCTGCCCCTCTGACGGGATATAAGTACGTCCTTGTACTGGGTCTGTCGCTTCATACGGGGTATGATGGCGCATATAACCAATGTTGTCAGAAGGTAACAGAGTAATACGGTTATCCGCGTAAATCTGCACATTCTTTCCCGTCTGGTCTTTCACGTAGTCCTCCTTGATTTCGATGCGAGGCAGACCGATACCGGTGAACACTTCGGAAGCCAAAGAAGAGGAAACCAATCCCGTACTCAACTTCATCTCATTAGAACCAAGAATCATCTTGTACTGCTCACCAAATTCAGATGAACCGAGCACGAACTTGTTGAAAGAAGCGCGTGTCATAATCATCTTGGCATAAACGCCATAGTCCGGTGCCAAAGAATGGAGTTTCTCTCTCAGGTAAGAGATGAACATGTTCTTTCCGTCCACAACCACATCTCCACTTTTCGGCTTGATAAAATTGAACGGAAGGGTAATCTCCAGCAGTTTATTATTGGTCTGACCGGAAGTTATTGCAGCATCCTTGTTGTAAACGGTGGCTTCACCAAGCATCAACAAGGCACCAACAATAATATCCATGCGCTTGTGAGCAGCAAGGGTAATCTGACGGTAATCATCTGCCAGGAAGTTTACAATCTCTTCCATTGCGGCCTTTTGGTCTGCCGGTTTAGCTACATTGAACTTGTCAATTAAATCCTGCAACTCGGAAAGTCGGTCGATGGACATCTGATAAGCATCGCCCAAGTAGGCAATCTCACCATATCCGGAACCAATGTTCCTACGTTCACGGATGGCTTTTCGCCAAAACGTGAATTGATGGAACCTGCCATAACTCCGGTTACAGAACCGATATAATCTTTGAACACGCGAGTAGTTACTCTGCGGAAAGTAAGATACTGCTGCCAATAGATTGTATCTTTACGCGTCCGGTTTACACGTCTGATGATAGCGGAAACAATGTTCGCATCATCGAATAATGTCTGAATCGTTAAAAACATATCCTACCTCCTTACTCGTTAAATTCAAACCATCCCTTCATGTTGGCTTTATCGTTCTCGGAGAACGGCATAGCCAGTTTTGAAGGTTCAATCTCTGCGGCTGTACGAAGCAATGAAACCAATGTAATTCCGTCCTCTACTTTCGTCCGGTTAAACAGAGCCGAATTTGCAACGTACTTCTGTTTCAAGCCGTCAACCGCAACCGCATTGAAAAGTACAGTATCTTTGGCGATATTCTCACCGAAAGCAGCCTTGATAGTCAAGACATCGTAGTTGGCATTAGATTTGTCAATAGCTGCGACCTCAGCACCTTTAGTGCCGCTTCCGACAAACATTCCCACATAAGCCAAAGAGTTCTTGGCTACCTTGATAGACAAAGCCTCCGCACCGGTGGTATAGGCTTCCACAACTCTCACGTTGATTACCGCATAAGCGAACTTGTTTTTCAAGTCCGCACAAATCGGCGTAAATACGGGAAGGAAACTTCCCACTACTAGGTTCTGCGTGTCGAGTTTGAACGGGCCACGTCTACGAATACCGGTCTGGACATCGTAGCGTTCCTCTTGCTCAACGAGCGGAACCAAATCATACTTAAATCCTGCTGACATAATTAATTCTTGTTTTGTTCAACAATAGTTTTCGTTCCCTCGTCAATCATCTTAGCGATAGATTCAGATTCTTTCTCAATCTTCTCTTCCGCTGATTCGGGAGGGGTCACGCCTTTGAAGCCGTCATTTGCGAACTCCTGCTTCAAGTCCTTGAAGTATGCGTCCAAGTCCTCATCGTCCTTAATGGCGCATCGTTTGGCGTAGTTTTCGGGAATACCATACTCCTTTGCCTTTGCCAAAATCTGCTGGCTACGTGTTGCTTGAGCCTTTTCCGTTTCAAACTGTGTTAGCTTATCAGAAAGGTTCTTGTTGGAGTCAATTAAAGCTTGCGCCCATGCAGGCACATCGTCTTTATTCTCTTCCGTTTTGGTGGTTGTGGTAGTCTCGATTGGCTTTCCGTCTTTCAGGTTATGCTTCTTTTCGTAGTTGGAAACTGCGGTCTTGGAAGCATCCCCGGCACGGAAATCACCATAAGAATTAAGCACGTCCGAAAAACTGATACCCTCAACAATTGAGTTTACCTTTGTCTCGTCCGTTACACCCTCTGCCTTTTTGGTGGCAATGCGGGTAAGAATAGCAGTGTCCACCCCAGCGAATTTCTGTTGTAGCCCTGCTAAGATTTGTTCTAAGATTGTCATACCGTATGAATTTGATTTATAAATTTCTACGGTAAATTTCGTTATTTATAAAGAAGGTGAAAAATTATCAGATAGGTGATACACGACAATGAAACGATTGTCGTAAAATGGTATAAAAAAGGCGTGAAACCGAATGAATCACGCCTAAATATTCTTCTTATGAACTAATCAGAAACCCAACATCGCGGCTGGAGGTATATTCAGCACTCGACATAGCAACCTCGCAATTTTGAGGGTCGGTTCCGAACGTCCAGAAATATAGTCATTCACACGCGATGGACTTATTCCAATCTCACCAGCAAGTTGCTTTTGACTCATCCCTTTCTCTTCAAGAGATAACTCTATCAATTCCGCAACAGTCGGTTTTTCTATCGGATAATGTTCTTTTTCGTATGCTATCACAATATCGGACATAACTGTAAGCTCCACCGCATTTTTATCGTTTGCAGGCGTTTTGTCATCAACCAATGGCAGAAGTTCCTCCACTCTCGCCAAAGCAAATTCATACTGTTCTTTCGTTACTTTATTCATACTTCTATCTCTTAAATGGTTGAACAATCTATCTTATCGTAATCTTTATGAGTACCAACCCAGCGAATGAAGACGTACCCAATTGTAAACTTAACAACGACAACCAACCGATAGTTGTTGCCTCTGATATTGAATACATAGTGTTGGTTACCTACATAATCAACTGAAAGAAAATCCACTTTAATGTCTGATAGGTTCTTCCATTCAGCTTTTTCCGCTATATCATACCAACGTTCTAAAGCTATGCGTGAATCTTCATAGCCTTTCGTTTCGTAGAACTCTTTCAATTTCTTATGTGATACAATTCTCATATCTCATTTATTTGATGCAAAAATATGAATTAATTTTGAATTATAAAATTTTTCCAAGAAATATATTCTATAATATAGAATTTAGTAATAAAAAAGCGGAACTAAATTAGCTCCGCTCAATAGTACTATAAAAACATGAAGCAATGAATTATCCCTTGGGGTTAGGAGACGCTGCATTGTTATTCTTTGCCCCTTGTTCCTCCTTGATTTCTGCAAGCTCCTCTTCTACCCTATCAGCATTCCCGGCAAACATGATACCTTCACGGGTTGACCAAATCCCACCACTGACAGCGGAAACGGCAGTAGTCACCTTATCATTCAAATCATCAATCAGCCTTTTTCGTTTTTGATTTCAATTATCATTTTATCTGTTAAGTTACGTGATCGCAAACAATTTATCACTGAAACAATTAGCATTATGGCAGACGAAATAAAACCAAATACAAAAACAGCATACCAAATATCATGTGATACCCCTAAAAAGTCTTTATCGAAATTGCAAGTTAATAGACTTAATAAAATTGTTACAGATATACCAGCATAGCTAATCCAATCTCTAGTTTTCTTTATTCTATTTACAAACTTGCCAAATATCAACCTTAATTTATCTTCGGTGATAATTATTACATCTGATTTTGTATTAGAACAGACATTAGAAATAAATCCATTTTCTTGGGGTAAAAACTTATTTTCCATTTTGTTCCTCCATTTCTAACAAATAGAAATTAATTAATAAACTTTTGTTTTCACAGCCCAACAAATCAAAAACTCTATAATTCAAAAATAATTGTTTTTTTCTAAAGTTACCAATAAATATAGCTTCACTATTTCCTCCACCAAAAGAACCTATAAAATTTATCAACTTAATTTGTAGCTTTACGCCAGATTCAATATTAAATTTCAACAAGCCCTCCTTTTCATCTTTATTGGTTTCAAAAGCAAAGGAAATATATAAATCCTTATCACTTGGATCTTCTAAAGTGATATCTATAGGTTTTCCTTCAACTTGCGTAACAAAAATAGAATCTAATAATTCATATTTTCCACATTGTACTTTCATATTATTGCACTTTTAAATTACTTGCTAAATTCTTCACATCTTCCGCAGACTTCACCTCATGTACGATATCGCCTACCTTTACGAAGCCTACTATATCTCCAGTGTTTGACTTTTCAAATAGTTCAGTAACCGGAACACCCAAAGCATCGGCTATTTTTTCTAAAGTGCCAATAGTCGGATTTCCTCCCAACATTTTAGAAAGACTTGCTTGAGCCACTCCTATTTTAGATGCTACCTCCGCAAGAGTAACACCTTTC
>OIFH01000090.1_pt1 | contig 15894 bp, 19 predicted proteins | sample 1581951 | NCBI WGS metagenome assembly OIFH01 (sample SAMN04414075, study PRJEB24778) | human gut metagenome | material: faecal | host: Homo sapiens | reverse complement strand
GAATTTCTGGCTATAAGCCATGACCAAATCCTCCATGATACGCTTGCTGGCTCCCATGATATTTACAGGGTTTGCAGCCTTGTCTGTCGATACACAGAAGAAATGCTTGGGAGGATAAATGCTAAGCAAGTCCATCAGCTTCTTGGCCTTAATATCGTTATTCTCTATCAGCTGAACGCTATATTTATCTTTTTCACTGCGAACATGCTTATGAGCTGAGAAATTGGCTACGATGTCGAAGCCTTTCTCCTCGCGGAATATCCTTTCAAAAATAGGATCTGCAAAGTTCAATGTATAGAGACGGAATTCCTCCGGGACATACATTCCGTAGGTGCTGCGCAGGTCTCTTGTGAGCTCTGCCAGTCCGTTTTCATTCAGGTCTATCACTATGAGCTTCGATGGCTTGAAGGGCAGCACGGCTCTGATAAAGCTACTACCAATGGAACCGGCTCCGCCTATCACACACACGCTCTTACCCTGAATCTCGGCCGTGAGCTTCTCTCTATTTGCCTCAATATCGTTGAGGAACATCGACTGTGACCGCTTGGTCACATGGTCGGATATGAATTTATTTTTTATAAACATCTTCTTGTTTTGAATTAACAGGAGGCCCTTCCCTGCAAAAAGAATAAGGTTCAATACAGATTATTACTCCTATATAGTTTATCACTCTGATTCTTCATAATTAAAGTATTTTATCGTATTCACCAGTTTAGCGTTCTTTATAAAGAGAACTTGGGTAAGCACTCAATTTGTAAGCACTCAATTTAGGGCATCCCCCTTTGTTAGGGCACTTTTCAGTGCCCTAAACCGAGTTTTGTTAATTAATTAGTTTTGAATTTAACATTGGCTGGTAGCCAAAGTGATTTTGTCAGGAACCATGTTAACATAATCCCTGCACCCGTTAAAGATATTTTTGAAAAAAGTTCCGATGAAGTTCCAGATAGAACTGCCATGAAGCTTTACCGTTCCTATCACACTGTGATAAGTTGCTGCCATCTCTGCACCGGCATCACTACCATAATGAAGTGAATTGTTGCGTTGAGTGGTCAGCTTTCGAATGGTTCGCTCAGCCAGGTTGTTGTCTATCGGTAATTCACCATCATCCAAGTAAGCAAAGATCTCTTTCCAGAACCGGTTCAGATAATTGAGAGCTTCTCTATAATACCGGCTTCTAAATTCTGAATCCTTTGACTGTTCACTATCTAACAAACTGCGCAGCTCTATCAGGAGTTCCTTAGTTTCCAGGCTTTGCCTTTCCCACAACCGTTCTTGGGAAGTTAATCCGGCATCATCGTATTTACGCTCCCTCATAAAGAACTCCTTTAAAATTTTGGAAAAACGTTCTGCAGTCGGTTCACCACCCTGATTGGAAGCCTTGACAAACTTGTTCTTGGCATGAGACATACAAACCTGGTGTACAGTATCTTTAAACCGGGCTGATTTCAGTTCATTGCCGATAAATACATAAGCATTGTATCCGTCGGACATTATACTCTTCAATTCTGCATCGCCCAAAAAGTCTGTAAGTACATCACGACCACGCGAGCCATTCTCATAGAAGAAAATGGCTGTTTTCCGGGCCTTATTGACCAGAACCCAAATGTAGCACTTCTTATAGTGATCGTATTTGCGCACTTTACACCGGGTCTCGTCGCAGTTCACTATCGAATCTTTTTCCAAAGCTATAGACTTCAATACACAGACCAGTTCGTCCAGGTATGTCTTACCTTTCTTAAGCCAGTTGCGCAACGTGTTTTTAGAAATGGTCATGCCCATATCTGTCAGCCATTGGTGAAGAAGACCAAAAGTCACATTCTTTACATAAACTTCGTAGGCGATAGCCTGCAGAAATTCAGGAGTGGCCCTAGTGCCTTCAAAACTAGTTACTACATCCGGATGGCCTTCAGAAGGGAAATAGCCCCACTTCGGCTTTTTACCAGGCTCTGCATAATGAACCATCTCAAAACATTCTTCCGTAAGGAAAGTACGGAAACTGAACACCCGTACCATTCTCCTTTCAATGATCCGACCGGGAACCTTTGTCAAATCGGAAGGATGCTCTGTCGCCTCTCCGGCTACTCCCATCGTTTTATAACCGTCAGGGCGATTGGACAAGTCACGGTCTTTCCCGGAAGGCTCTTTTAACTCTTGGGATGGAACATGACCAACCGAATCCGTGCGAAGCGTATCATCGGTTCCATCATAATCATCCTTCTCCTTCCGGCGGTCTGAATCACTTGTTTTAGCTTTAGATTGTATCTTTTGACGTCTATCACCAAAACGTTCCTGATTGGCATAATCAAGTTTTTCTTGAAGCGATTTTATCTTACGTTCAGCCGATTTGCGAAGTTTATGCTCTTCTGACAACCGATTCTCAAGGTCAGCATGTTTCGATTGCATGGATGACATCTGATCCTTCAGTTCTTTCATCTGAGCCATAAAATCCTCTAAAACAAGCTTCATGGCATCACCTGTCAACCTGAGATCCTGATTTTGCTCAGCAAGGTATTGTATGTATCGGTCTTTCTGATCCTCTGCCATACCTGCACTATAATTTATAGGGTTGCGTGAGTAGGTTTCCCTACTCAACAACTCTCGTTTTGTTTTAATTATATCTTGCAGATCGATCATACTTAAACCTTTGAGTTACAGCATTAAAGGTAATAAAATAATCGCAAAACCGCAAGTGAATAAATAGATTGATTATCTGATTTTTAATGTTTTAACTATAGGATTCTCAAGAATCAAAACCACGTCCTTCCAGGCAATCCGATAAACAGTATCTGCCCCGTTCCGCTCCACTTTCATGAACTGATAGCCTGCCACAAACTTCTTTTCAAACAGACTATATGAACGATTATCAAATGAAAACATACGGACTATTCTGCGATTGCGAGACATGACTATAAAGACGTCTCCATCATTGGGCTCACGGTGAAGCCGTTCACGAATGATAGACAGCACACGGCTGTGTTTACAACGCATATCGGTGAAATCACGGACATAATAAAAATGATTCAGACCGGTAACACTCAGCATAACCCCTCCAGTTTCTCTACCATACGAACCAAATCCGGATAGCTTAAATTCTTTTGGGACAAATGCAAGCCATTGCTGATACGAATCTCAACCCAAATACGAACAGGGTGATCAGTTCTGCCTGGTGATACCGGTTGAGGTTGATCAATGGCACTGGATTGTTCCTCATGACCGATTACAGGAGCACCACCAACCTGGACTTCAACTACTTTTTTCCGGGTATCCCTGTACCATTTCTGAAAGATGTTATAAGGAACTTTGTTCTTAACGCAAAACGATTGGAGAGATTCTCCATGAGGCAAAGCCTCGGTCTGGTACTGAAAGTAAAACCTTTCAAGATCTTCACTGCTATACATAAATTCTAAAATTTTTGTTCGCAGCGAAGATAGAGGTTTAAATTATGAGCCAATTTTTGACTGCTTACCATTCAGTTTTCTTCCGGTTTTGTTTATTCCCAATTTTCAACAACAAGGTCGGGAATACGAGCCAAATGTCCGACATTGGCAGTTACCATAACCAGTCCTTTTTGCAAAACTGTCGCTCCAATTAAAAGATCAAAATCATCAATCCGTTGCCCCTGGCGTTCCAACAAAGCTTTTATGTGTCCATAATTCTCAAAACATGAATAAATAGGCAATACTTCAAACTGCCTGAGCACATTATTCACATCCTCAAAATTTTATTTTCTTCCACCTTTAGCAGCTCCATAAAAAAGTTCCGCTATTGATATTTCAGACACATAGCAATTAGGAAATCCTACTTCCAAAATATGTTTTCTGACTTTTCCTTTATTTCTAAACATCGAAATAAGGACATTGGTATCAAGTAAATATTGGGCCATATTTACCAAGTATCTACTGTACGTATAAAAGTACGTGATTTACGTAAATCGTCTGCATATTCCTTAGCCGACATATTTTCGCCCCAATCACCTTCGTAACAAGCAAAAGGATCTTCCATTTCAATATTTCGCTCTTTTGTATGTGCATTTCTGATGGAATTCGTCAATTTCGCAATCAAATCCAACTTTTCATCTACACTCAGTGAAGACAATACACTCATGTACATATCTGTTATACTTATATTTCCAACCATAAACCCTCCTTTTTTACAAAGGAACAAAATCTATTCCGGAAATCCTAATCGGATAATCTTTTTTATCATTTCAGATCACGGCTCTTTCATTTAAAAGATGGCTAGATTCTCAGAAATAGTTCTATTTTATAGGGAAAATGTTTATCTTTGCGCATAGCGATGCCGAAGCACCGCTTGCGGTGTTTCTTTTTCATCGTTATTATTTTTTTAGAGGCGGGAACGGTCTTATTTGGCATCCCGCCTTGATTTTTGCCACGCAAAAACAAGTGATATTTTATTGATTCACAACATTTTCTGCTTAATAACATAAAAAAAAGGAACACCGAATTTTCCCTAAAGGGAGCCTCATGGAACGACTGATGGAATTTGCCTCGTCAGTCCCTGATTTCCGAAGAACAGCCAAAGGCAACCACCGTCATCGCCTGGATGACATACTGATTCTGATCGTGCTCGCGCGTGCGTCAAAATGTGTCGGACGCGCCGGGATTGTAGAGTTCGGCAAGCACAATCTGACGCGATTTCGTAAAATGGGTCTTCTGATGAACGGCGTTCCCTCTGAGCCTACGCTTTGTCGTGTGGAGAAAGGCATTGATTCGCTTTGTATGGCTGAGAGGATGACGGATTTCATGGATGCCTTCCGCAGGGAACTCATCAGCGGTCGGGATATAATATGCGTGGACGGAAAGGCAATGCGAGGCACCTTGCTGCAAAACGGACGTAATCCCGATATAGTCCCGGCATATTTGTTCAACGCCGGTATCACATTGATCACGGAAGCGTGTCGGGAAAAGAGCAATGAGATAACAGCAATCCCGCAGTTGCTTGACAAGTTGGATATTGCAGGAGATGTGGTCACAGCCGACGCCATCTCCATGCAAAAGGAGATTATCGACAAAATCAGGGAGAAGAATGGAGATTTTGTCATCGAACTCAAGGCTAACCGGCGGTCGTTGCGCTATGTGATTGAGGAAAGAATCAAAACACGCCGCCCTTGCAAACTTACACGGAAGATGCACTTCTTGAGCACGGCAGGATTGAGATGAGGACTTATCGTGTGTCTGACGGAATGGAACTTATCGCAGACAAAGAAAAATGGGGAGGAAACCTGACCGTGGTGCAATTTGAGTCTGACACGGTGAAAAAATCCACAGGAACGCATGTCTGTAAAAAAAGGCTGTATGTGTCGAGCTGCCTCCTGGGGCGTCACACCCGGGTGCCGTGATACGTAGTCACCAGTCAATGGAAAGCATGCATTGGGGTCTTGATTCCAACTTCTTGCAGGATAAGATAAAACGCAAGTCCATGAAAGCAGCCGGGAACCTGAACACTCTGCAATGATTAGTCGGCTCAGAACGAATCGGGTAAGGGCAACTTATCTATTTTTTTTTTCTTTTAAATGAAAGAGCCGTGTATCCGAACCGATAATCACACAGCGATAAAGGAATCTTATATTTTTCCCACTCTCCTTTTTTATTTTCTTCGATATCTTCTTGGCCGGCAGACAATAACAAAACATCGGATTCCCGGGAGCCTGCCCGTAACCTATCAACACATTATCCGCTTTTTCTCTTAAAGAAGCGGTTACTTCATCCAATTCATACGCGTCCCCCCGTGTTTGCGGAAACCATACACACAATAATTTCAGTTCCTTACCATCCGAAGTCCGGATGACAAGAATTTGCTTTTGTTGCAATTCGCAATGAAGCACTGAACGATTACAGCCAATAAACCTGCAAGCCATATTGGCAAATTTTTCATTATCCTGCGCCAATAAAGAAGAGGAGAAAAGAAAAAAGAACAAAAAGAAAAGTGGTATTTTATGTAACATATATTTGTGTTTTTATTTCAAATGTACTTTGAAAAAGATACCGCATGAAAAGTATTTGCAACGGTTCAATTCTACTACGGCATTGATATAATCTTTCCAAAAACCGTATTCCATGCCCACATTTACCTGATACTTCGCTCCATCAGGATTAAATGTCAAGTCCTCTTTTACGTCTGTATAGCCTGGGACAACTTCCGCCATCAGGTTGATGCCGTTCACTACCTTATGAAGCCAAGAACCGTCCTCCTTCAAATGGAAACGAAAGTTCGCGCCCATAGCAGGATCATTCAATTTATTGTCGAAGCGGTTGCTGTATATCCAAGACACGTGTGTACCCAAAGTGCCGAGATCCTCAAAATAAAAATGCTTGGTTACAGCCAGATAGTAACGGTTCCAGAAACCATTCCCGTATCCCTGTTCCGATTGACCGGACAATGAACCGCCGTTAGCCGAATCGCCTATCCCGTCATTAGCCCCAATCACCACCTGTGGAGTCCATTCCTTCCCCCACCCTTCTTTCCATAACCGTAAACGAAAATGGAAAGAACGGTCCTGGTTGATGAACTTGCCATAAGTAGACGGTACCCAATAGCCGGAGTTATTGCCGTAATCAGCGGGAACGGCCTTGTGTCCCGTACACAGATACCCGGCTTCCAGCCAAGGGAAAATGGTAATGTTGATATAATAGTTCCATGTGTCATACCACCAGCGAGGCACGGTGGCGTGGCGGTTCAGCCAATTGCCGCCCGCCAGGAAAGTCTTGTCACGCTGCATATCCGCAGTAGGTAGGTTCATCAATCCCGTCGTGCCGTAATTTATCTGGGATATTGCCGTATTCACAGAAAAAAAAAGCAGCACACCCCTATCCCTAATTTTATCTTCATTCCGGTATTCCTCTTATTCTTTTATTTTACCATTCAACTTATAGTGCTTCCATTTCTTCTTTTCTTCGTGCCGCATCATCATCAACATCAGTTTTACATCCATAAAGAGGAAATAAGTACCGGCCACCATCAAGGGCAACCACCAGCCGTATTCATGCCACACGGCCGCACTATTCACCACATAATACACTCCTGTCACACCTAGCCAAAACAACAGGGTAAGCACCAGCATACGTTTCCAAATAAGTTTCACCGCAAAGTGATAAAGACGAAAAGAAGGGATTATCATATCTTCGATTTATTATGCCGCAGAATCACCTTGTCCATATAGAGGTTCATCACCGTCCACACCACCACATCGCAGAGGAGCAGCAGCGTATTGTCCAAATAACTGACCAAGGCCATATTGGCCAGACAGAGCAGGAGCGAGATGCAGAGGATAGAAATCATCGCACGCCGGGGCGTAAAGCCCATGGCCAGAAACTTGTGGTGGATATGCGTCTTGTCCGGCATGAAAGGATCCCTGCCACGGCGCACACGGCCCAGCACCACCCTCACCACATCCAGACAAGGAACCAGCAGCACACTGAAGGCTATCAGCATGGCACCCTCGTAATTGATGCCCGCCTCATACGTGTTCATGGTGTACTGCACCGCCAGGAAACTCAGGATATAGCCTAGGGTAAGGCTTCCCGTATCCCCCATAAAAAATTTTACGCCCCCTGTCCGCATTGCCGAACACGTTATAAAAGAAGAACGGCAGCAGTACCCCCACTGTGGCAAAGGCGAGTAACGCACTCATCCACCTGCCATCAATGACAGCCAATGTCCCGAAGACCGACAGCGCCACCATGCTCAGCCCCGATGCCAGACCATCGATGCCGTCTATCAAATTGACGGCGTTGGTGATGAAGACCACCAGCAGCAACGTCAGCGGAACGCCGATGAAGGAGGAGACATAGTGTATGCCCAACAGCCCATAGAAATCATTGATATACAGACCGGCCAGCGGAAACATGGCGGCGGCGACCAACTGTACCAGAAACTTCTGACGGTAACGCACCCCGATCAGGTCGTCCGCAATGCCCACAATGAATAGCAGTGTCAGCCCCGAACATAGGAGCAACGCCTGCGCCCAATACCGGGAAACGTTCACCAATGGGACCCATCCCGTCATGTCACAGACTCCTATCAGGAAAGTGACGGTAAACAGGACGGCAGGAAAGAAAGAGACTCCGCCCAGACGGGACACCGGCTTCTTGTGTACCTTACGCGCATCCGGCGTGTCGAACAGCCGCTTGCGGAGGGAGATGATTAGAATACGGGGGATGATGATACGGGCAAGAGCCACGGCTATAAGGAAGCCGAGGAAAATCAATACAATGTTTAGCATGATGTAATGTTTAGTTTCGGAGGTATTCGGTAAGCTTCAGACAATGGGCATTCCTCTTTTTCTCTTCCGGTCAATAACCCACCCCCATTTATTGAAATACTTAATAACAGAACAAATATGATACTTCAATAACTTTCGATTCTTATACGAACCTTTCTCATATTCATGAAAGACTGAGACCTCAGGATAATACATTGTCCTGGTAACTTCCCCAACCCTACGGCATAAGTCCAAATCTTCGGCATACATAAAGAAACGTTTGTCAAAGCCACCTATCTGCTTCAACACATCGGTTCGTATGAACATAAAACAGCCGGATAAAGAGGGAACTTCCATTACCTTGTCATATCCACTCCAATGCATTTCATACCATGCATCACGCTTTTCTTGAAAAGCCTTGAATGGAATGAATCTTCTTCCAAACAAATCTAACGGAGTAGGAAGTAACTTACATAAATACTGAATCTCCCCATTCGGATATAGAATTTTGGGCATGAGTAGCCCACAATCCTTATTTTCATTCATAAATTGCGCTAGCTCTTCTACTATATTTCCATCCCAGTAAATATCCGGATTGATTATGATGTGATAATCGCTGCCTAAGTCTATTGCTCGATTAATGGCAACATTGTGCCCACTTCCGAACCCTAGATTGTCGCTATGAATATAAGCAATCCGTTCCGATGCTGATGCAAATTCACGCAAAGCATCATTTGTTGAGTTATCTATAATAAAAAACTTGTCTATCGAAGATTGTAAGACGCAATCCATCAAGCGAACTAAATCCTTACGAGACGTATGAAATGTAACAACCGCTGCTGTAATCATTTTTATATTAATATGTTAAAAATGCTAGATCCTATTTTAGGGTTATCTTTTTCTTTTATTCAATGCTTCAAATATCCTTTCAACTATATCAAAGTCTATTCCCTCATCAAATTTTCTTGCAAACATTCTATCTGAGGACATTAATTGCTCAAAATCCGCAGAACGAAATATATATGGATTGCCTTTAGTCCAATCTATATATCTCATGCATCCCTTATAATCATCATTTTTGTCATATACATAATCAAATAAAAGAGAATTTCCTATAATAGTCTGTTTATAGACTTCATCGGCACAAGAAGAAAATCGGTATTGTTTCATTATTATACTCTTTTTTGACAGTATCAAACCCACAGCCTTGTCTGTGACACTCACCCAATTGGGTCCCATTATGAGTTTATCATTCAGCTCATAATGATTATAATTCAAAATATTTTGCAAGAAAATACAAAAAAAACGGAAGTAAATGCAACACTCTGTTTGCACATCTGTTTTTTATTCTTTGATACCTTGGGAAAATATGAATCTTGTTAATACGATTATCACATGTCATTCCTAATGAAAAACCAATAAATTCAGCAGGATAATGACCATCAAAAAAAGCATGAATTTCATCCTGGTCCTTTATTGGTAAATCACTACCACTTATCAGATGGTAATAAGAATAGCTTCCTTTGCAATATGCAGCATTAAAAAGGAGAAGTTCAACTTGTATCTGGGAAACGTCCCCCCACCTAACATCTATTTCATGAAAAACAGAAAGATTTGCATTATGGACGTTATTTGAGAAGTTTATGAGATCAGACTTGCGATCTATATGTAAATAAATATCATTTCTATTATCATCTAATAGAATTAATAGCCTTTCTAATATTTTCCAATTATTGTGGGCTATTATAAGGTATGCATGCTTTTTCATCGTAGCTCTGACTTATATTTATTAAATAATATGATTAAAAAGTACAGACATCTAACTAAATATTTCCACATCTATTATACACAGAATAGGTCAAATAAGCTGTTTTTTCCCAACTATATTTTAATTTTTGTTTTTCAGAATTTAAAATTAACCTTCTTCTTATTTCTTCATCACAATTCACAGTCTCTATAATTTCGGCTATATTCTGAACATTATAAGGATCTATATAAAGCGCTGCATTTCCTGCAACTTCAGGCAATGATGACAACTTACTGGTAATAGTTGGTACACCATAAGTTATAGCTTCTAAAACAGGCAGACCAAATCCCTCATAAATCGATGGATAAATGAAAGAATGCGCTCCAGACAATAATATAAATTTTTCTTTTGTAGTAACAAATCCCGTAAAATAACATTCCCTTCCAAATTTAACTTTTCGACTAATTTAAATATTGACTCATAAAACCACCCCTTTTTCCCTACTATAACCAAATTATATCCTTTATTCTTTCTATTAAACTCATAAAATCCATTTATTAAATTAAGAATATTCTTTCTAGGCTCCAATGTTCCTATAAACAACATATAGTGGGATCCTACACCAAATTTCCTCTTCACTAATTCTAATTCTTGTTCTTCAACTTGTATCTTAGGAGAACATGACAAAGGTACAACATCAATTGAAGCTGATATTTTTGTACATATCCTCTCCAAATCTCTTTTAGTTGACCCTGATACGCAAATAAGCCGATCAGCATATTTACATGCCAACTTTATAAATAGTCTAAAATAATATCGCTTTATAAATGTGTGAACATCCGGATGTATAAAAAAGGTAAGATCATGAATAGTAACGATTCTTTTTACTTTAAATAAGAATATAGGAAAACTATAATGAAGACTATGTAAAATATTTATCCTATATTTGCAACATAAGAATGGAATATAAAACTGTTCTAATAAGAATCTAAAGAAAAAAATCCTAAAGAATTTAGATTTTACTAGAATAATCTTAGATCCTAAAAAAGCATTTCTTAAATCATTATCATCATCTTGCAATAAAAAAAAATAATTCATTTACATCTTTATTAGGTATTCTAAATGTTTCCTTCGCATATACACCTACTCCTACCTTTTGAATCGGTATTTGAGTAAAATCTACTAGAACATTCATTATTTACTAATTTTCTATTATTTCATATTGAATTCTAAAACCAATAACATCAATAAAATTTAAACTAATTTTTCTATCAACAAGCTGGGGGTCAAGCTTTTCTTTCACACCATTTTCCATAAGTTTAGCAAATTCTTCTATATTATAATAATCATTTGAAATATATGTCCCGGCCATATTATTTAATATTTCTTTTGCCCCTTTAGTAGGAGTAGATAAAACAGGGATATATAGACAAAGGGCTTCTAATAAAATTGTTGGATAAGCTTCTGAAAAAGAAGGCAATACCAACAATTGAGATCTTTTCAATATCGGCAATGGATTTTCTATCTCACCTAAGAACATAATTTTATCTACCTTATTCATTTTCTTAGTTTTTTCTATTAATGCATCCTTCATTTCTCCGTCACCTACTATTACTAAATAATTATCGTCTAACTTTCCTCTTTCAAACGCATCCAATAAAAGAAATAGATTCTTCACATAACTTAATCGCCCAATAAATAAAATATATTTATCAGGTAATGTTATATCTAATAATTTCAGACTTTTTTCCTTTATATCTTTTACATCAATTGGATTCGGAAGTTTCATTATTTTATCAGTAGATATATATATCTTATTAGTCAAAAATTCATAAATTCCATCAGATACAGCTATAATCTTATTAGCTTTAGGATAAAAAGTCCTCATCAAAAAACATGTACTATGTGCCCACCACCCCAATCGCTTTGTCTCCACATTGTAATAATTATGCTGAGATATAATAATCTTAGGCCTATTTTTTAAACCCAAAGAAGATATAATAAGTATCAAATTCGGGAAATCTCCACCGCTAATAATAACATTAGGTTGGATCTTTTTCATATATTGCCTTAACTTGAAAAAAGAATATCTTAATTGCATATTACCCAAATCATATAATTTTATGCTTGAATTTAAAAGAGAAAGTAATTTGCCTTCCTTTTTACATAGAACAAAATCAATATCATATTCTTTTTCCGTCAAATAATTTGCATAAGTGATAAAAACACGTTCAATACCCCCTATATTCAAAGTAGGCAAAAAAAAAGCTATTTTCAAATTCTTATTATTCATAAAGGTCTATATCCTAATTTCAGCCATTTTATAAGATGTCCTTCTTCATCTATATTCTTAGAAATCCATTTATCCGTATAATGAAAATCAACCAATTGTACCGAAGAAGATTTAAATAAAATATCAAACTGGCTAAATCTCAAAAAAAATCGTAATTGCCAAAAAGCAAACAATGTATTAATTATCATAAATACCACTACTATTCGTAAAAGTCTTTGCATTCTCAACGAATTATTTATGAAACATAGTGACGATAATATCAAAAATACCTTTAAGACATCAAGTAAACGGTCATGCAGTATAGGTACAGAAGAACTCATAATAATAATGAGAATGAATATATTCATAAACCGTTTAATCTTCAATGGTTGTGGATTTGATTTATAGAATATATAATATTGATATAAAGTTATATAGTAAACAATATTAAAGAAGTATTTTGCAATTAATTGTTTTACAGTAAATTGAGAACTTAAATCTTTCGATTGACTTCCAGAAATATACTCTTCGAGATGAGCCAACAAAGATTCCGAAAAAGGAAGGGAACGCAAAAGAGTTACACCTAATGATGATGACTCTATTAAAACCAAAAGGAAACAAAGACAGCAAAATACATTGGTTGAAAAATTAAATATCTTATATCTACTAGCTATCGCAATAAAAACAAAAGGCATATAACTGATATGAATAAGGACGGCAAATATTATAAAGAAAAGCCCTTTCTTTCTATTTTTTATTAGAAACCAATAAATTCCATAGACTAAAACAGTTTGGGCAAAACCCATTCGAAAGAGATAAATTGAAAAGGTTAAAGGGACAAGTAATATAAGAGAATAAACTCTAGTCCGCCTAGTCATACCCTTATTTGACAATGTTATATCATGGTACAAATCCAATAACAGATAGTAAGAACATGCCACAAACAGAAATCGTGTCGATTCTGGATATGCACCCAATTTACCCAATATCCATGAAAGTAGCGGCAAGAAATAATCAAATTTCAATGCCATAAAAATCCAGAAATATTCCCAATCTAGTTCTTTATATAAATTAAAGTCTTCAGCATATCTATACATATCTCCTGCCGGAGGATATAACATCCCCATGTACCCCATAAAAATAGCACCTAACAAATAAGCCCATCTTTCCCTTTTTAAAATACCTTTCAGAATGAACGGAAATGACAATACAGGATATATTATGAATATCAATATACCCAAGGTTTTATATTGATTATTCCTTCTATCAGATAAAATCAAAGAATGTATCATGAAATTCTCTCTAAATGATTTGGAACACGCATCTTTATTACTCTTTGATAACAAGATGAACTACAAAATTTCAAAATCTGTTTCAACAAGGATTTAATCTTTAAATTCACGCTGTAAATCATATATATAAATTTCCATCCTACCGTTTTATCCTTACCATAAATCCTTCCTCGTTCCCTAAGTATTTCTAAGGCACATTCTGACGAAGAAAGTCCATATATAGCATCAAAATTAGTAAAAACAAAAGGAAGATATAAGAATTTGCCATGCTCATAATAGACATCGCGTAGAAGTTTAAAATCTGCTGAAATCCTATAGGATACATCAAATAAATGACTAACAAATACAGATCTAGCTATAAACGTCGAAGGATGAAACAAAGGAAAGTCATTTTCAAAATGTGACAAATCTTGAGCTTTTGCATAATACACCCCATCACTACGACGAATAATCATATCACCATAAATTACATCCACCCTTTTAAACCAATCTTTAAATATTTTTTCTATGACATGTTCATTCTCCAACCAATCCCCAGCATTAAGAAACTGAATAAAATCACCTGTAGTCTTAAGCCCTCCTTTATTCATCGCATCATAAATCCCCTTATCTGGTTCACTCACCCAATAAGCGATTTTATCCGCATATTTCTTGATAATGTCCACTGTTCCATCTGTACTTCCTCCATCAATAATAATATACTCAACATTCGGATAAGTCTGATTAATAACGGAAAGGATAGTCTGTTCAATAGTTGAAACAGCGTTATATGACACTGTCACAACTGAAATCAAAGTATCTGTTTCTTTAGATAAATTCATCTATATCTCATTTTATCATATTCCATTTTCTCATATGCTGCTCTGTCACTATTTTATATGAAAACTTATTTGAAACAGAGTCAATCATATTCTTCTTTATTGCTTCATCCTCAGAATGACTTAATGCCCAAAGAATTCCATCTTTCAAATCTTCAATATCTTTTTCTTTTGCTAGATATCCAGTTTTCTCATGTTCTATAATATCAGGGATTCCTCCCAAATCGAACCCCACAGGAATGGTACCACACGCTTGCGCTTCTATTATGGTTTGTCCAAATGATTCAGCCAAAGAAGATGTTACATAAACATCAACTGCATTATATAACAATGTCAAAGAGTACTCATCAGATATTTTCCCCATAGAATAAGACACAAATGGAAAAGAAGAAATTTCGTCAGGACAAAGAAAGTTTCCAAGCACCACTATTGCCATGTTTGACCCAGACATTCTACCTAGTGCTTTCTTTAAAAGAGGCCATCCTTTATATGGATTTTGTGTTCCTGAATCTGCTGCAAATAAAATTAGTTGAGTATTTAAAGGAAGCTGTAATAATTGACGGGCTACGATTTTATCTATCGGACTAAATCTAACAGTATTAAGCAAATTTGGAATAATCATCCTATCAACATGATGGAATAAAGCACTTTTTCCTACGCAATCATCCATCCAATGACTTGGAGATATAAGATGAAGATTACTATAATTCTTCAATCTTTCTTTATTCTTAAATACATATTTACATATCCATTTCACACTAGTTCTATTTATAGTAGGACACTCATTGCATAACGAGTAATATTTTTGACAAGAAAAGGCATAGTGACAACCACCTGTCAACAGCCACATATCATGAAGGAAAATAAAAGTCGGTTTCCCTAACTTAAGTATGCTTTCTATTTCTTTAACAGTTAAAAAACCGCCATTAATCCAATGGATATATATGATGTCAGCCTCTTGTACAAGAGGCAAGTTGTGAATTCGACAGCTCCAATATTTACCCATAGAAAATGTCACAACATTATGCAACATTTTTTCTTTTATTAAAGTACGCAAAGGGATTAACGATTTATAGAATAACTTTTCCCATATACTACAAAAAGAAGAAAAAACGTTCGACTGTAGGATTCAAAGTTATTTTATTATATATCAACATTTTTGAATCTACTCCTTCATTTTGTAAAGCTTCATTAAGACGATATGCAGCTATTGCCGCTCCACCTTGACGATCGGATGTAGATATATGTAAAACTTTCATCTTGTAATTGATTTATTAATATCACAAATACTTATTATTGCTTTACAATACTCTTTAGATATGAATAGAAGTTCTGTCCCAACAAAAATTTTAATCCCCTTTTATAACTTCCCCCTTTTGTCGTTTCTATAAATTTTTTCTATCATTATTCTATTAAATCTTTTTGTAAACGCACCTTTATGTTTTGGAGCAAAAGGATAATGTCGTTCTCCAAAAACCCCCTTAACTAACTTCAAGAACACTCGCATTAGTTATGTACGCCATACGCTCCTATATTCATAACAA
>OIFH01000089.1_pt1 | contig 16086 bp, 21 predicted proteins | sample 1581951 | NCBI WGS metagenome assembly OIFH01 (sample SAMN04414075, study PRJEB24778) | human gut metagenome | material: faecal | host: Homo sapiens | reverse complement strand
CATGCAGCAATGCACCTCCTTGTAGTTCTCCGATGCCCAGTCCCAAAAGGGATGCTTGGAGTAGTTGTCATCGCCGAGATAGCCGATGTCGCCGGCAAGCAGCAGTATGTCGCCCGTCACCTCCAAGGGGTGGGCTTTCAGATACCGCCAATTGTCGGCAAACTCCAGATGCAGGTCGGATGCGTATTGTATCTTCATATTGGTCATGCTTCTATAAACAATTCATCCAGTTGATCTAACAGTCCGGTCACAAATGCCTCGTCTTGACCGAGTGACTTTGACAATGGTTCTGCGAGAGTTGACCAGTCGGCTCTGATGGAGGCGACAAACTCCCTTATACATGCCACTATTGAAGCAGGAGCCTCAATGTTGTCCTCAGTCATTATGACCACATTTTTCAGGATGTCCGAACGGTGCTTCTTGATGTCTTTGGTGTTCACATGCTTGCCGTCCCGCTTGTCTGCCATGAGATTTAGGTAGGCTCTTGCCTTCAGTGCTATCAAGGCAGCGGAATTGGCATGGCGTATGCCATCAGTCAGTTGGCTGTGTGCGATAGTAAAGTGATAGTAATCATCGTCCATGATGATGGCACTAAGACTCGACACATCTTCATCGGTCGGGATAGGTTCTATGACAAATCCCTTTGGCTCTCCAAGCACGTCGGGGTGGCGTGACAGCAGTTCTATCATCTCGGGATAGCCGTCTTTACCATCAAGGAAACGATACATTTCATACCTTGGTGGCTCACCAGCCTCCTGTTTCCTCTTTTCAGGTCGATAGCCAGCCTCCCGCACAAACTGCCAGAAGCGATTGGCGAAAGCTCGGTCATGTTCTCTACGATGACTATCATGTCGATGTCGTGTGTGGCGCGTGGACGCACCACGGTATTGGTCATGGTGATGTCACAGGCTGCTCCGCCTATCACCACATAGTTTTCTGAGTATTCCGCAAATGCTTCACGGAACTTGACTAATCCTTCCATTTCTGTTCACTGATTATTCGTTCTACTTCTTTTTCTACTCTCGGATCATCATCATCTCTCAACGAAAGGACAAGGGAAAGGCGATCAACCCACTGGCTTTTGTCGCCCATTTTGCTGACAACAGGGTATTTCCATACCTCTATGATATAGTTGCCGTCATAGATGTTGGGATTCTCCATGACATCAGCCGACTTGACGGCACGATATTCCTTGCTTGTCATCATTATCATCTCTTCCCGGTCACGATTAAGCATGGAATAATGTGCCAGGGCATTGATGCCGCATACGGGGTATTCCGCATCCAAGCGTATGTCATCGCAAAAGATGCGGTTCTCCACAGGTGACAGCAAGACGTTCTGAGCCTTGTCCCACAGTTCCTTGCCCTTCAACTCGAAGTGTACCACCTTGCTGCGCTGTCCGTTCTGAATCTTTTGACACAGTCCTACATCTTCAAGACAGGTGACACCCAACGTGACGCTTTCGTAAGAATATGGAAGCAACGGTGCAATATCCCTTGGCGACATTCCTTCAATACTGCCCACCTGTAGGTGATAGAGTAGTATGTATTGCGCCACAGGGGTCAATACTTCGGCAATCTTCCTGTTGCTTGTCTTCTCCAATGCTATGATGCCTGGCAGATGGGCATATTCCTCGGACATGACAAAGAAGACTCCTTTGTCTGCCAGTCTGTGTCGCTCGTAGGTGGGTCCGGGCGCAAGGATAAACACCGCAGGCAGTCCCAGGGCTTCGGTCAACCGCTTGCCCGTGATGGCGCAAGTCCGTGGAGAGGGATTGCCCTTCTTGGGCTCAACGAACAGCAGGGGCGTGCCTTGGTATGTGCCATCATAGAAACGGTATGAGAGTTTCTCGCCAACCGTGATGCCTTTCAGGCTTTCCTTGGCACGAGGTTCCACCTCAAAGCGTCTGCCCAATATCCTTATTTCTTTTTTCAATTCCATTCTGCTACATTTTAATAATGTATTAAAACGATGCAAAAATAAGGATAATAATTGAGAATCAAGCATGTTTGGGCGAAAAAGTGCAGATTTGATATGTAATTTCAATGCATTTGAGCCATTTTTGCATCAAATGATGGTGTTTTCGTCTTTATAATGTCATTCAGATGCCGTTCGTTTCTTCCTCATCAGATAGTCGTTGACATCCTTGTAGTCGGCATATCTGAAGGACTCGTCCGTCACCCTGTACTCGAATACATTGCTGATGCTCTCAACCGTCTTGCGTCCTGCCTGGTCGTTGTCGAGGAAGCAATGGATGTGGGTGTAACGGTCAAGGTAATGCAATGCCTGTTTGAGGTTGGCGACTGAGTTCAGTATCATATAGTCGCAAGGGCTTTCAACGACAAACCATCGGTCTTGCTGTTTAACGAGGGTCATATAAGCAAGGAAGTCCATGAAGCCCTCAAAGACCAGACAACCGTTTTGCCACTCGTTGAACGTATGGGCAAGCAGGGTGATGTCCTTATGCCCGATGCAGCCCTTGAAATAGGGATTGCGCACCTCATGTCCTTCACTCAGATTGCCAAAGGCAATGCCATAGTAATGTTTTTGCTCAACCTTGTAGTGTATCTCCCTGCAATACATCCTGCCAATGGTGATGTCTATCCGTCGGCTACTGAAATAGGACAGCAGAGAATGGTTGCTCAGTGGGAGCAGCTTCACATCGTTCATCTTGGTTGTCGTGTATTCCTTGGCTGCGATAGCGGTCTCGATTGCCTTATCCACAGTGGCAATACTCTTGGACGCAAGGTAGGCAAGGGCATCGGAAACGGATTGTTTGTTATACATACGCTTTACCAGCTCCACAAGGTCACCGCCCTCCTTAATGGCGTAGTCGTACCACAGGTTCTCCTTCTTGCTGACCTTGAACGATGCGGTCTTCTCGTCCCTGAAGGGTGACAGATACCAGTAGGCATTGCCCTTCTTCTTTTTCCAGCGTTACATTCTCCTTGTCTAAGAAGTCTATAATGCTCAGTTTCTTCGATTGTTCAATATTCATTGTACTTTCATTTGTTCGGTTTTACTTTGTCCATGGAAACAGTTTACTTTACCCTTTCTCCTATATAGGCACACCCGTAAACTAAACCATTTGCTAAACTACTTTTCCGCTTCCCAATTCAGCCTCCGATTTCGGTTTACTTTTGGCCTTATTTCTTATATATAGGTACGGACGTAAACTAAACTGGTTTCTGAACTGTTTTTATTCCTCTTCATGGAACAGGTCAATCTCGGCAGGTGTATATCCGAAATAGTAATGATTATCCCGCTTCACTATGAGCTTTTGCTCGTTAATCAGGTATTTCAGCATTTTGATGATGACGCTTCTGCCACGCTTAAAGCCAATGTCTGCATAGGCTTGCGTTAATTCCTCCACCATGCGATCGAATCCTTTGATAGGTTTCTCCTTGAATGCAGCCGTCAGCGCCTCGTTATGCTGTTCGGATGTCAAGTCTTGGTAAGTAAACCTTGACGGTTGCTTGTCACCTTCTTCCTTCTCCGGCGTGTGCTCGACAATCTCTGGCAACCCTTCCTCATTGACTGTAAAGGCAAACGGCTTGAACTCCTTCTCACGGATGTGCATCGCCTTCACCTCGCTGATGTCGGGATTGGTGGTGCTCTTGGTGATGACAAGCACCGTCTCTGCCTTGTTGTTCATCTCCGTACCGATATGCCCGCGCACGTTATTGTCGCCCTTGTTCTGATGCAATACGCAATGGATGTGCAGGTCATACTTTGATGACCATTCCATCATCTTGTTGATGACCTCGACCGATTCTCCCGCATTGTTGATGTCGAGAAGCAGGTCTCTGATTCCGTCGATGATGACCAGTCCATAGCTTTGGTCTTGGGCAAGCGCATAGTCTATGACCTCTATCCTGACGGAGGGCGTGTACTCTCTCAGACAGATAAAGTCAAGGTTCTCGTTGTCGATGCTTGTAGGTAGACCAGCGAGCTTCAGGATGCGCTCCAGCACATTATGGCAGTGATAGCGGCTCTGCTCCGTATCTACATACAGTATCTTGCGTTTCCCCTCTGGCAGACTGGCGCGATAGTTCAGTACCTTGCCGTTGGCGAGGGAAGCGGCTACCAAGGCAGACACGTTGAAGGTCTTTTTCGCCTTTGCCTTACCAGTAGAAGCACTGAAGTTGCCCAATGTGGCTATGCTGGAATTATCAACCCATATAATCTGAGGAGGTGTTTTATAAGTATCTGTTGCCTTTATCAACGATTCGCTCAATATGCGATTGAGACGCTGTACTCCTTCCTCTTTTGAGTTAGGCTGTACATGTTTGTTATTTTCTTCCATTTTCATTCTTTCGGATTATCAATTTCTATTTTCGTTACCATTCCAATGACCTCTTGTTTGTTTTGGAGCAGCCACTTGTCGATTTCTTCTCTATTAAAAATACAGCATTTTTTTCCCCCTTGGCTTATAGTGTGGAACTTCTTTTGCGGCTGTAAGTTTGTATAGCAGGCTTTCAGAAACACCAATATACTTACATGCTTCGTCAAACCCCAAGACGGTTTTGGTCTGCTTGACCATCTTCTCCAATTCCTCGATTCGCTCTATTAGTTTGTCAATAGGTCCCAAAGCCTCCAAACTGTCTTCTATTGCGACAATTCGCTCATAGAGTCTAAAATGTCTTTCATTCATGTGTCACGTACCTTAATTAAATTGTTTACAGACAGTAGCACGGTTATATTAGCCGTCTATTCTTTCTTTGTGTAGATAGTACATATTCCTCTGCTTCTCTTTGAATCTCGTTCTTCTGATTTGTCCCTTGGTTCCTTGAAGCCATTCATCTATCTCAGATTTGAGGAACATGATGCGTTTGCCTCTCTTGTGAAACGGTATTTCCCGATTGCTTGTCCAGCAATATATGGTATGCTCTACCGGATGTGTTGGGAGATAAGCACATAATTCAGCAACCGTAAACCATGTTTCTTCTTTTTCTGATTGAACAAGTTCATATATACCATCAATCTTGTCTTCTAATGATGACAGCTTTTTCAGTACCCCCGTTATAGCGTTGGGAATATCTTCAAATCTTATACTATTTTCTTCCATGCTAATTATTTTTTATGATTTTTGATGCAAAGTTATGGGGAGACTGTCACTAAATAGAAAAAGTAACGTGATAGTAAGGCAGTATCAACCAAACTATCACGTTTTTACTTTCATTTAGCAGAATTATTGTGATTTATTCCTCTCTTAATATCTGTTCGATGGATTTGCAGATGGCATATTGACTTGCTGTCATGGAAACGTTTCTTCTTATCCTTGAAAGAGAAGAGGAAAGACAACATTGAAGTTATGAATTTCTCTGTTCCATCCTTTTTGATACTGGTTAAGAAGCGACCTTCTCCCATGACATATTGCCAATTATTGTTTATCAAATGGTATTGAGCCATAGCGTCAAACAGTACGGCTACATTACGTACATTCTTTACACGGATAGATGCGTCCAAGTCGCACTTGAATAGGCGACACAACTCGCTACGCACATCACTGTTGTCGGCAAAATCAAATATGTCGTGACTTTGGACAAGTTCTACCAACAAATCCATCTGTCTGTCTGACAATTGGCATCCCAAAGTGAGGATGGACGATTTCTTTCGGGTAAGGATTGGCAGACCAGTACCCACATGTTGAAGAAACAACTCAATAAGTTCCTGCTTGGAATAATCTTCTTTTTTCTTGATTATTGACACACACTTAGAGTCTCTAAACAAAGTACCAATAATGCCAATTGCCATCTGTCGCGAGTTCTTACAACGTGCACAATCACAGTCAATATATTGGTGACTGCGCTCAAATAGTTCTATGAAGTACTCTGTCTTCATATGATTCTTTTCAGCTTGAAGATACCAACTTCTTGCGATCTCAAACAACTCATACAGTTCTCTGTAGAAGTCTTCTGTACACTCCACATGTTTGTGGACACGCTTGCTCTCTTCAAAAAGAGAGAAGCCAAAAAAGGCTGTCTTTTTTCATTTTTTATTCTGTTTATTGTTATAAATGTTTGGTTTCCACGAAAGGTTAAAGTGCCAAAACAATAGCATCATTACATAGAATGTTGAAAATGAAAGGCACTAAAAACCACCTGTACAATAAAGGACTTATTGATACAAGTGGTCTTCTATACTAAGTGCTTACAAATGATAATCACTATTCATCTATGTCCAACTTAAAAGCTTCTGTAGCTTCATCTTTCTTCTTGTCAATTACTTTTGCGTAGATTTGCGTGGTTTTTACATTGGTATGCCCTAACATTTTGCTTACGGTATATATGTCTGTACCGTTAGCCAATTGTAACGTTGCATAGGTGTGGCGGAAGCAATGAAAGGTGATGTGCTTGGTAATCCCTGATGCTTTTACCCACCGTTCCAAAGGCCTAGATATCCATGAAGGGTCAGGCAGTCCGGCAAACACCAACAGTTCTCCGTCTTTCTTGCGCTCACCGCAAAGCTTGTATGCCTGTGGCGATATAGGCATGTATTCAACGCCCTTAGTCTTCTGCTGAGTGAAATTGAGACGGTACCCACCATTGTATTCTTCAACCTCTGACCATTTAAGCTTTTGAATATCGCTATGTCGCATTCCTGTCAGTGCAGAGAACAAGGCTGCCCGTTTTAGTATATCATCACACGGAGTCTTTGCCAATATATTAAGTTCTTCCAGTGACAGATACTCTCTTCGAGCACTCTGAAACATGATATTTTTAGCCTTGGCAGCAATATCACAATTCAGATAGCCATCCACGAAAGCTTGTTTGAGTGCCGCCTTGAAGATAGAGAAGTACGTCGATGCCGTATTCCTTGAAATAGTTCCTTTCTTAGAACCACCCTGCGGTGCCTTTATCAAGAAGGAACGGAATGCCTCAATATACTTCATGTCAATCTGCGAGAACTGTATGTAGTCACACTTGGCAAACATTGACAACAGTGTGTGCAATCTGCGCCAGTTGACAACTATCGATTCTGACGCAGTTTCCTCTCTTTCTTTGATTAACTTCTCAATATACTCCAGAACATTGCATTTTGAGCGTTCGCTTTGTTCTGCCATTTCCATTTGCTGGTCAGTAAAGAGAGCCATGTTGTCGTACTCTTTTTGACGCAGGACTCGAACGCCATCCGCATAAAGGCAAGTTTCCATATCTTGCTTGGATTTACACTGAATAACGCCATTGTCATCTCGCTTGGGCTTGTACTTTATTCTACCAGCAACGGCTCGCTCGCTTCGTCGTTTATCCCATATAGGGGTAGTAATAGACCTCCTGAGATATTCACGCACTCGTTTGGGTTTGTCATTTCCCGTCTCTATAAACAGGATAAGCTTCAAGATAGATGAACCACTCATCTCTCCACTCACTTTTCTTTAATTTGACGAGACTTTAGTATAATCTAATCTTTTCATAATGGTTTATATTCTTATAAATTTGTCTTATTGTATTCCTGATTGAGCATACACATAATTACCGATTTGCCGGGTCGGTATTGAGTATTTTCGTATATGAGCATACACGGTGCTGTCATCCAGATGAAATTTCTTGGAAATCTCACCTATTGTATAGCAATCCTCTGGTTCCATGCGGTACATGGTAACTGGTTTCCTTGGCTTGGTGTCAAGCGGAGACTGTCTTAACGGAAACAGATTCATTAGTTCTCCTTTGCATACAAGTCGTATTCCTTTCTCTGGCTCAATGAAGGAAATCTTTTTCATGTAGATGAGCCTATAAATGGTTGAGCGGCTTGCACCAAACATAGCATACGCTTCCGTTATGCTGATATACTCTTTAGACTTGGGCATATTGCTTACAATCTTGTCCAGTTCAAGTTGGCGTTTTTCTTCATCATGCTTACGCTTCCACGCCACCTTGGAGCATTTGGGTGAACAATACCAGGACTCCAAAGTCCTTGCGAAGAACTCTTCTCCGCACACAGGACATTTCCGTACTATCTTATACTTTGCTACTGCCATAATTCATTCATTTTGTAGTTCTTAATATCTATTCTTCTCATCATATCTACTTTTTCTTACAGGTACAAATAAGGTACAGATGTTTATAATAATAACGCAAAGATAGCAATATTATTGTGTACGGCCAAAAACAAGAAAAGCGTGTAACTCATTGAGCTACACGCTTTCCATTTGATATTGTATTCTTATTTCTCTATGTGCTTATTTCACTTCCTCAAAGTCAGCATCCTGAACATTATCCCCGTGCTTGCTATTATCTTGCTGACCAGCACCACCGTTCATATCAGGACCAGCCTGTGCACCACCCTGTGCGTACATTTCAGCACTTGCAGCCTGGAAGGCAGTATTGATTTCTGCCATAGCAGTATCGATAGCAGCCAAGTCCTGTGCTTTGTGAGCATCTTTCAATTTCATGCAAAGCAGCTTCAATTCGGAGCTTTCTTATCAGCAGGCAACTTATCACCTAATTCCTTCAACTGATTTTCAGTCTGGAAGATTACGCTGTCAGCCTGGTTCAGTTTATCGATTTTTTCACGTTCTTTCTTATCTGCTTCAGCATTAGCTTCAGCTTCAGCCTTCATCTTTTCGATTTCTTCCTTGCTCAAACCGCTGGAAGCTTCGATACGGATAGCTTGTTCTTTACCGGTAGCCTTATCTTTAGCAGATACTTTCAAGATACCGTTCGCATCGATATCGAATGTAACCTCAATCTGAGGAACACCACGACGAGCTGGAGCAATACCAGTCAAATTGAACTGACCGATTGATTTATTCTGGGCAGCCATCGGACGTTCTCCCTGCAATACATGAATCGTAACTTCACTTTGATTATCAGCAGCAGTAGAGAATGTTTCACTCTTACGAGCCGGAATGGTAGTGTTAGCATCGATCAACTTAGTCATTACACCACCCAGTGTTTCGATACCCATTGACAACGGAGTAACATCCAACAATACTACACCTTTGATTTCGTCTGTCAAAACAGCACCCTGCACAGCAGCACCAATAGCTACCACTTCATCCGGATTCACACCTTTAGAAGGAGCCTTGCCGAAGAAATCTTCTACCAACTTCTGAACAGCCGGAATACGTGAAGAACCACCAACAAGGATTACTTCATCAATATCAGCATTGTTCAAACCTGCATCGCTCATTGCTTTCTTACATGGTTCAAGACAAGCCTGGATCAATTCGTGAGCCAGAGATTCGAATTTTGCACGAGTCAAAGTCTTCACCAAGTGCTTAGGCACACCACCTACCGGCATGATATACGGCAAGTTGATTTCTGTACTTGTAGAAGAAGAAAGCTCAATCTTAGCTTTTTCAGCAGCTTCTTTCAGACGTTGCAAAGCCATCGGATCCTGAGTCAAGTCAGCACCTTCATCGTTCTTGAATTCCTGTACCAACCAGTTGATGATTACCTGGTCGAAGTCGTCACCACCAAGGTGAGTATCACCGTTTGTAGAAAGTACTTCAAATACACCACCACCAAATTCGAGGATAGAGATATCGAATGTACCACCACCAAGGTCGAATACAGCAATCTTCATATCTTTGTGAGCCTTATCCAGACCGTAAGCAAGAGCTGCGGCTGTCGGTTCGTTTACAATACGTTTTACTTCCAGACCGGCAATCTGTCCGGCTTCTTTTGTAGCCTGACGTTGAGAGTCGGAGAAATAAGCAGGAACGGTGATGACTGCTTCTGTTACTTCCTGTCCAAGGTAGTCTTCGGCAGTCTTCTTCATTTTCTGAAGAATCATTGCAGAGATTTCTTGCGGAGTATACAGACGTCCGTCGATGTCAACACGCGGAGTGTTGTTGTCACCTTTCACTACTTTATAAGGAACACGAGTCACTTCTTTTTGTACCTGATCCCAATTTTCACCCATGAAACGTTTGATAGAGAAGATTGTACGTGTAGGGTTCGTAATAGCCTGACGTTTTTGCAGGATCACCCACTTTACGTTCGCCACCATCAACGAAAGCGACAACAGAAGGAGTTGTACGCTTACCTTCACTGTTTGCAATTACTACAGGTTCGTTACCTTCGAATACGGCAACACAAGAGTTTGTAGTTCCTAAGTCAATACCAATAATTTTTCCCATGATCGTTATTTTTTTATTTATTATTTATTCAATGATTTCTTTTTGTCCGGTTTGTTTCTCTGCTCTTATCAGGGAGCTTCGCCGCGAACGGACGCTTATTAAAGAGCAAACCGTGTGCCAAAAGGAAATTATACGAATGCATGACATAATATCTGCCAAAAAGACAGTTTTAATAAATAAACACTGCTGACATAGTCATATTCAAAGCCAATCAACAACTGTTTCTTTAAACAAATACAGGCGACTCTGGTTCGATAAAGGAAAAAAATATGCCTGTATCGTCAAGTGCGACACAGGCATATCCTATTATATATAACTCTTCTTTATTACTTTTCCAGCACGATGACCAATGCACCGTTTGCGTCATACAAACCAATGCCACCACCGGACAACACATCGAATGATTTCACTTCATTGATAGCTTTCAGCACCTTACCTTCTGTTTCCATATCAGGACAAGCCATCATTGTGCTTGCTACTCCCGGGAAAGAAATAGATTTGGCATTACTTGTACTGGTTTCAAAACCACCATTAATCAAATTACATCCGGCATTGCATGAATGGTCTTTTTCTTCACATCAAAAGCAATGAAAGGTTGTTTTTCCATACCGGAAGGAATTGCTTCACCATTCACTTCTTTAATTTTCCATTCTCCATTCAAAACTGAAAGTTTCACATCAGCCTCCTTCTTTTGTAGAACGACAACCGGACGGTTGGACGAATTGCAAAGATACATCTTATCTTTACCTGCCTTCTTGTATCCTTTTACTTGCGCAAAAGCATTCAATACATTATTTTCAGTAGTCATATCCGGACACATCATTCGGGTACTAGCCATCCCTGTAAGTTCAAGGCTTCCCGGCTTCGCATTTACATCGAAACTGCCCATCATACGATTACATCCGCTATTGCCGGACACACGACCGGTCGCTGTATCAAAAGCGATAAAAGGAAGGGTTCTACTTTCGCCCGGAGCAATTTTCGAGCCGTTGACTTCTATAATATTCCATTCACCATTGATAGATGGACAGGGGGATTGCCTTCTCAACCGAACGGCACGAAGACATTGCAAGTGCTGCACCAGCCATGCAAATTGAAACAAATACTTTCTTCATATTGTTATAACGTTTAAGTTAAAATCGGGGGCAAAGATATCAAAAAGATTGGAAAATAACATCCAATACAACATAAAATATATACATTTGCCAATAGATATACAACAAACGAACAATTTACATAGTTCACTTAAAGTAAACAAATATGAGAATAATTGTCCTGTCTTTAATTCTATTCTGTTGTGGCACGTGTCCTATCACAGCTCAAAGTGATTACATTGTCACTACTCCTTCCACGCAGGAAATCCCTGTAGGTGAAGAAGAACAATTCATCAAGAATAACTTTCCACTGCAACCGCTGTGTAAATGGACACCCGGAATGAAGTTTATGTTTGTTCCTTCTACACGGAACATGTTCCTTCCTACTCTTTCCAGCTACGACACCGACCAAAGGAATAGACAACAGCCTGCTGAAGCACAAAATTCTCACTTTCACGGGAACAGAAGAGAAGGCTCAAAATATATCAACCGGGACCAACTATTCCACTCGCTTCGTATTCGAATGTGAGGGAGAAAAATATTATTATGACATAAAGAACATGAGGCTGGACGAGATTTGCGAGAAGGCTCCCCGTGCCGGTATCAATGGATTGGTTTATCTGAAAGATGTAGATACTGCCAAAGAGTTGTTAGTAGGAAAAACAGTCTATATACAATCTGAAAGTGCCCGGGTAGACGATGCCAACAATTATTCCGGCTATCGGGATATAGCAATTCCTGTCAATACGGAAGCTACAATTACCGCTATTGGAGTCGGCAGTCAGGCATATCCAGTGAAAATCGTATTCAAAGATACACAGGGACATTCTTATTATCTGGAAGTCGCTCTCTCGCGAACAAACTCCGGCATGGACCTGAATGATTTTCAAGGCGAAAAGAGAATGAAATATTTTTCAAATGCATTCAGTTTCACTAATAAGAGTCTGGGTACTATTGAAAGCCTGAAAAATAAATACTTGGGAATGACCGTTTATCCTAAAAAGATGCTGCCGGCCAAAAGAATCGTATCTTTTGAAGATAAGCAGACCGAATCACGTGTTCACTTGCCCCGATATACGGTTCTGCAAATAAAAGAGATTAAATTATCTCCTCCCGGCAGCCTGGCTACTCTGTCATTAACGGACAGGGACGGGGCAATCTACGAATTGGAAACAGATCTGAAATATGACGTGATTGTCAAAAATGATAATTATATCGAGGACTTTTTCGGATTCGAGGATATACATAAAAAATATCCGGGCATTACAGAAAGCCGTTGGCAGATTATCTCCCGGGGAGATTTAGAGGCAGGGATGAGTACGGTAGAATGTCGTTTATCCATTGGTGATCCGATAGAAATCGAGTTGAAAAAAGACAGTCGTTTCGAAACTTGGTTCTACAATGGCAAAACGCTGGAATTCGAAAACGGAACCTTGCAACGTTACAAATAAAAAGGAGTAGCTGCGCAATGATTATCTGAAAATAATCACGTATATTTGCCAAACCAATAAATCATAAATTATAATTCATTAAATACAGAAATGGGTAGAGTTCTTATTATTGGTGCAGGCGGGTGTTGGCACTGTCGTTGCACACAAAGTGGCACAAAAATGCCGATGTATTTACAGATATCATGATTGCCAGTCGTACGAAAGAGAAATGCGATAAAATCGTCGAGGCAATAGGTAACCCCAATATAAAAACAGCAAAAGTTGACGCAGACAATGTAGAGGAGCTGGTAGCCTTATTCAACGATTTCAAACCCGAAATGGTGATTAATGTGGCTCTCCCTTATCAGGATCTGACGATTATGGAAGCTTGTCTGAAAGCCGGAGTGAACTATCTGGACACCGCCAACTATGAGCCGAAAGATGAAGCTCATTTTGAATACAGCTGGCAGTGGGCTTATCACGATCGTTTCAAAGAAGCAGGTCTGACAGCTATCCTCGCTGCGGATTCGACCCGGGAGTAAGCGGTATCTATACTGCTTATGCAGCTAAACATTATTTTGATGAGATTCAATATCTGGACATTGTAGACTGCAATGCAGGTAACCATCATAAGGCTTTTGCTACAAACTTCAATCCGGAGATCAACATTCGCGAGATTACACAAAACGGACGCTATTATGAAAATGGCAAATGGGTAACTACCGGTCCGCTGGAAATCCATAAAGACCTGACATACCCGAACATCGGTCCGCGTGACTCGTATCTTCTTTATCACGAAGAACTGGAATCTTTGGTGAAACATTATCCGACTATCAAACGTGCACGTTTCTGGATGACTTTCGGACAGGAGTATTTAACTCATTTACGCGTTATCCAAAACATTGGTATGGCACGAATCGACGAGGTTGATTACAACGGAATGAAAATTGTACCATTGCAATTCTTGAAGGCTGTATTGCCTAACCCGCAGGATTTAGGAGAAAACTACGAAGGAGAAACTTCTATCGGTTGCCGTATCCGTGGTCTGAAAGACGGTAAGGAACGTACTTACTATGTATACAACAACTGTAGTCACCAGGAAGCTTATCAGGAAACCGGTATGCAGGGAGTAAGCTACACCACCGGAGTTCCGGCAATGATTGGAGCCATGATGTTCTTCAAAGGCGAATGGAATCGTCCGGGTGTAAACAATGTAGAAGAATTCAATCCGGATCCGTTCATGGAACAACTCAATAAGCAAGGTCTTCCCTGGCATGAAGAGTTCGACAAGGATTTGGAATTATAAGCGTACACCTATTCATTAAAAGAAGTTATGATAAACGTAGGAGATAAAGCACCGGAAGTCTTAGGTATCAATGAGAAAGGCGAAGAAATCCGTTTAAGTGCTTATAAGGGAAAAAAAAAAAAAAAATTGTGTTGTACTTCTACCCAAAGGACAGTACATCAGGTTGCACCGCACAAGCGTGTAACCTGCGCGACAACTATTCCGAACTACGTAAAGCCGGCTATGAAGTAATCGGTGTCAGCGTAGACAATGAAAAGTCGCACCAGAAATTCATCGAAAAGAACAATCTTCCTTTCACTCTGATTGCTGACACTGACAAAAAGTTAGTAGAAGAATTTGGAGTATGGGGAGAAAAGAAACTGTACGGACGTGCTTACATGGGTACTTTCCGCACTACTTTCCTCATTAATGAAGAGGGAATCGTAGAACGGATTATCACTCCCAAAGAAGTGAAGACCAAAGAACATGCCTCACAGATTTTAAATCAATAACTCCATTAATTATATAAGAATAAGGTATGGCAAAAAAAGACGAACTTAATTTTGAAACAGATAATAAAATGGCATCAAGCGAAAAACTAAAAGCCTTACAGGCTGCCATGGAAAAGATAGAAAAGAGCTTCGGTAAAGGTTCTATCATGAAAATGGGTGATGATAGTGTTGAACAAGTAGAAGTGATCCCGACAGGCTCTATTGCCCTGAACGTGGCACTTGGCGTTGGAGGTTACCCTAGAGGTAGAATCATCGAAATCTATGGCCCGGAGTCTTCCGGTAAAACAACATTGGCTATCCACGCCATTGCTGAAGCACAAAAGGCCGGCGGTATCGCTGCTTTTATTGATGCCGAACACGCTTTCGACCGTTTCTACGCATCTAAACTGGGCGTAAATATCGATGATCTTTATATCTCTCAACCGGATAACGGCGAGCAAGCGTTGGAGATTGCGGAACAACTGATTCGTTCTTCTGCTATTGACATCATCGTTATTGACTCTGTAGCCGCACTGACTCCTAAAGCGGAAATCGAAGGCGACATGGGTGACAACAAAGTAGGCCTTCAGGCACGTTTGATGTCGCAGGCTCTTCGTAAGTTGACAGCTGCTGTGAGCAAGACACGTACTACTTGTATTTTCATCAACCAGTTGCGTGAGAAGATCGGTGTTATGTTCGGTAACCCGGAAACAACAACCGGTGGTAACGCTTTGAAGTTCTACGCTTCTGTACGTTTGGATATCCGTGGTAGCCAACCGATCAAAGATGGCGAAGAGATTCTCGGTAAACTAACTAAGGTGAAAGTGGTGAAGAATAAAGTAGCACCTCCTTTCCGCAGAGCAGAATTTGACATCATGTTCGGTGAAGGTATCTCCCATTCCGGAGAAATCATCGACTTGGGTGCTGACCTGGGAATCATCAAGAAGAGCGGTTCATGGTATAGCTACAATGATACTAAGTTAGGACAAGGACGTGATGCCGCTAAACAATGCATCATGGATAATCCTGAACTGGCTGAAGAACTGGAAGGATTGATCTTCGAAGAATTGAAGAAGAAATAATTTGCTTTAATTCTGCTTTATCCGCAGGCTAAAACTGAATAAACAAAGGTGGGAGAAAGTCGTTTACTACGATCATTCTCCCACCTTTTTCTCTTTTATATAGTTCTCTCTTTTTTCCTCTTATACAAAATAAATGTATGCCAATGTGCTCAAGCTGATTATTACCCAAAGCAAAATTCCTTGAACCAAAGGCTTTATTCCAACTGCTTTCAATACATCAATAGAAAGAGAAGCACCGATGAAAAACATGGTAATCGTCAGAGTTTTACGGGCAATACCGTTAATAGCCGCTCCCAATTGTGGTACTCCATCCAGCAAATAAGTATTTACTACCAATGCCAACACGAAGAAAAAGATAAACCATGGAATACTTATCTTTTGTCCTTTGCTCTTGAAAATAAAGGAAGTAGCAAAAGCCATCGGGATAATCCAAAGCGCACGGGTCAGTTTAATAGTGGTTGCCACTTTCAATGCTTCTTCGCCATAAGCAGCTCCTGCACCTACTACAGAACTGGTGTCATGAATGGCAATGGCCGCCCATGTTCCGAATTGTTGCTGATCCATATTTAATGCATGACCAATGGCAGGGAAAATGAAAAGTGCAATAGCGTTCAAGA
>OIFH01000085.1_pt1 | contig 16705 bp, 32 predicted proteins | sample 1581951 | NCBI WGS metagenome assembly OIFH01 (sample SAMN04414075, study PRJEB24778) | human gut metagenome | material: faecal | host: Homo sapiens | reverse complement strand
TCGTACAATGGGGTACAAGTTAGCCGGATTTGATGTAATTGGCTGCAATGAAATAGATCCCAAAATGATGAAATGCTACATTGAAAACCATAATCCTCAATATACTTTCTTAGAAGATATTCGTGATTTAGTGAGAAGGAATAATCTTCCCGAAGAATTGTACAATTTAGATATATTGGACGGATCACCACCTTGCAGTACATTTAGCATGTCGGGATTACGTGAAGATGCGTGGGGTAAAGAAAAGAAATTCAAGGAAGGTCAAAAGACACAAGTTTTAGATACGCTCTTTTTTGATTTTATTGCACTTGCCAAACGCTTAAAACCTAAAGTTGTTATTGCTGAAAATGTGAAAGGACTTCTTTTAGGGAATGCGATTGATTATGTCAGACGTATATACAAAGGCTTTGAGGAAGCTGGTTATTATTGTCAGCATTTTCTTCTTGATGCTTCTAAAATGGGAGTACCTCAAAAAAGAGAACGTGTATTCTTTATATGTATCAGGCATGATTTGGGAGTCCATTTTCTAAAAGTTTCAGACCTCTTCAATGTTGAGCCACATATTTGTATGAAGTTTTAATGAAATACCCATTTTGATGAAAGAAATAACAGACTTTAAGGGGAAAGAAATTAAAAATGGTACAAAAATTCGATATGTTTGGGAACATAGAGAAATTGCTGATAAAGACATGTCTGATACATGTATGCGACTATACGGTAAAGAGTTATTCTTCTCAAAGAAATATATACTTGAAGATCGCATCTGCAATACGATAACTTCCAAGCATGATGATTTGGTACACTTTACACAACCTTTATATCTAAGTACATCTGAAATCTGTAAAGTATCTACTTTCCCCATCGACTATAACTTTTACAACCAATCCCCACATTATATCTGTGGAATGAGTGTACCACCCGTTATGATGGCACAAGTAGCCTCACGAGTATGGAAATATTGGTTATCTAAATTATAAATCAAATGAAATCAGAAGAATTAGCAGCCCAATGGTGTCGGGATCATCCTGATGCAACATTGGAACAAGCATTCATGGCCGGATTAGGCCATAAGATGAATATGAATAAGGATTCTCTTTCTGAAAGGAAAGACAAATTCAGAAGTGAAGTTCTCATGTATAGAGGGAAATATCCTGATGATATGTTGAAGGACTTTTTCGAGTATTGGACTGAATGCGGAGGACGGAAAATGCGCTTTGAGAAGGAACGTACATTTGAAGTTTCCAAACGTTTAGTCAGATGGTCTAATAATGATTTTAACAAGTATGGGAAACAACTTAATTCAAGTCAACAGCAATCTCCCGGCAACCGAAAAGAAAGCGTTGAAAGACTTGCTGACCTTGCAAGCGGAGTATTACAAGGGATTGCACGTAAGTTCGATTAAAGAAGCTGTTCTCAATACTCCTAATCTACCACTCTCCGTTATAAAAAGAGAAATCACATTGGCTGGTGCAAGAGCTATACTGGTAATTGCGATTAACGAGCTTGTGTCTTTTTTCAATGTTGGAAAAACGATGAATGATGTTCAAGTGGCACTTACCGCTGATCTAATAATAGACAGATTCTATTATCTCAAATTGGAGGAAATCAAATTGTGTTTCCGTAATGCTATGGCTTCCGGTAAGATTTACGATAGACTGGACGGTAATATCATTCTCGGCTGGTTAAATGAATACGATGCACAGCGTGATGAAATTGTTTCTTCTCTTTCAATTAATGAAGCCCATGAACAAAATAATGACAACACTGGAATGTTCTATGGAGAATATATCAAACATCTAACTGAAAGATCGGAAAATGGAGATGAAGAGGCCAAAGAACTACTGGAATCCCATCAATCATTCATGCAAAGAATGAAATCAAATGATAAAGAAGCCGCTTTCAAAAAATGGAAAGAAGAATATTATGGAAGAACTAAGAAACAAACTACTTGACTGGGCAAAACAATTTGAAACACCTGATTTTATAAAAGATGATCCTATATTTTTCCCACATAAGTACAGTGATAAAAAGGACATAGAAATCAGTGCCTTTCTTACTTCATGGATAGCTTTCGGGAATCGCAAACTGATAATGCAGCAAGCGGAAATTTTGGATAATCTAATGGGTAATTCTCCTTACGCCTTCATTATGAACAAAGTATGGGAACAATACAAAGAAAATACAAATACCTTCTACCGTATGTTCACCTACCATGACTTTTTCTGCATTTGCCAGCGGTTGTACAACATATATCAGGAATGGGATGATTTGGAAGTCTTTTATGAGGGTTACAATAATGTTATCCGTGAAATACAGACAGATTTTGGTGGCGTAAAAGGTATTCCAAAATTGGAGCGTGATTCTCCATGCAAGCGTATTTGTCTGTTTCTACGGTGGGTAGTACGAAAATCGCCGGTGGATTTAGGTATTTGGACTATTATTCATCCAACAGAATTATACATACCATTGGATGCGCATGTTGCAAAGATGGCACACCGGCTTGGGATAACAACACGCAAAACAGAAGACTGGAAAATGGTTCAACAAGTAACCAATTACATGAAAACAATTTTCCCGGATGATCCGTGCCGGGGAGATTTTGCATTATTCGGATATAGTATTAACAATAAATAATTTACATTATGTCAGAACTTAAAATCACACAAGAAAAGGTTACAGCCGCTTTTAGTGAAGCAAACGACTGTCCTAAAGCAATTAGTATTCTAACAGCTTTATTCGGAAAGCAAAAGCCGGATTATACAGATTATCACAATATCAAAACCTACGAAGATGCTTGTGAAGCAATAGGTGTAAAACCTATTGTTCGCCTACTTGTTGAAGATGAAGACGGACACAAAGAAGAAGTGGCTGATATTGCACACCTCGCCTACATCAAACTATGCACAATTGCCCGTGCATTGAACAACGATCCTGATTTTCCACGATTTACTAAAGATGAATACCGTTATACGCCGTGGTTTTATCTTTATAATCAGAAAGAAATTGATGAAATGGACGAAGAGGATCGTAATCGGCTGGTTCTTTGGGGCGGTGTTGCGTATGACGGTGCGTATTGCGGCCTCGCTTCTGCGGACTCGTATCACGGTTGGTCGGGCTCGTATGCGGGTATCGGCTCTCGCCTTGCTGTAAAATCAAGTGAAATCGCAATTTACTTTGGAGAACAATTCAAAGAATTGTGGAAAGACTTTCTGATTGGAAAAAAGTAATCACACTGGGGAGCCGCATTAAAGCGGCCTTTTCCATACCTTTTAAATCTATGACTCCAAAAGAATTTTTCGACAAAGTGGTAGAAATGCGCCGTTGCCAAAAAGAATATTTTAAAAATAAGAGACAGATAGATTTACGAATAAGTAAACAAATTGAGCGTGAAGTAGATGAAGAAATTGAACGTGTTCAAAAAATCCTTCATGACAAACAGAATCCGCAACTCTTTTAGACTATGGTTAATATGAAAATCCTTGACCTGCCATTAAAAGCAAAATGGTATGAAATGATCGAATCCGGAAATAAGAAAGAAGAATACAGAGAGATCAAGAAATACTGGATCGGAAGATTAGCAAAATGTGGAGGTCACAATTCCTATGAAAAGACTGGTTTCTACTGTAAGAAAGCTATTTGTTTTTCTTGTATTACACGTGGAAACGGCTTTCATCCCAAAGAATACACTCATGTTCGCTTCCGTTTTGGCTACACCCAACGGACAATGCTTTTTGAACTTGAGTCTATAACCATCGGAGTTGGTAACACCAATTGGGGAGCACCGGACAACGAATGTGTATTTATACTTAAACTGGGAAAATGTATTAAAAAAAATGAAAGTAAGGACTCAACAGAATTTCAACCGAAAAACTAATGAAACAGTATTCGGTATCAGCATCATGCCTGACGGTGGCAAAAGATATTGCAAATATCCAATAGGGCACCAAGAATACAAAGGCTATACCCAAGCACACCAAGCTATGAAAGATGTACAAAAGATATTGGATAATGGAGGCCGATTAGTGTATTCTCCCAAAGGTAGTGCCGGGATTAATAAAAATGAATATGTAAAAATTGAAATGACATAAAAATGAAAATATTAGTAAGTTTTTCAGGTGGTAAGGATTCACAAGCATGTTTGATCCAAGCCTTCAAACAATATGGGGGGGGGGGAATTTAACCGCTGTGTTTTGTGACACCGGTTGGGAACACCCTGACACATATAAACATGTGAATGATGTTTGTCTGCAAATGGGAGTAAAACTTATAACTCTCAAATCAAAATACGATTTTGTGTCTTTAGCAGCTCATAAGAAAAGATTTCCTTCCACGAATGCACGGTTTTGTACCAGTGAACTAAAAATGAAGCCAATGATTGATTATGTACTTTCTTTGAAAGAAAGCTGCATTATCATACAAGGTATCAGAGCCGGAGAAAGTACAGCACGTGCGGCAATGGAAGAGGAATGTATGTACTTTAAATCGTATTTTCAACCTAATAAAAAAGGAAGAACTGAAAATTACCGAAGTAAAGATGTCAAAGAATGGTGTTCCCAATATGACGCCTCTGTTCTAAGGCCAATCTTTAAATGGAGTGCGCAGCAAGTTATAGATTGCATACTGGATGCAGGGCAGGAACCGAATCCATTGTATTATCGCGGATTCTCACGTGTTGGATGTTTCCCATGTATTATGTGTCGGCACAAAGAAATTGAACTTATAGCCAAAAATGATCCTGAAATGTGTCAACGTCTGATTCAAGCAGAGAAAAGCGTAGGACATTCCTTCTTCCCTCCATCATACATACCTCAAAGATTTTGTAAGAACAAACAATATCCTTATGTAGAGGAAGTTTTGGAATATGTTAAAGAACATACCCCTGATATGTTCGAGCCAGAAGGTGGATATGCCTGCATGAGTCTGTTCCATGGGTTATGCGAATAAATAAAAATATTATGAAGAAAATACTGCTTATCTGTACACTCCTTGCTTTGCTAACTGGATGTACTGCACCGAAAGTTTATAAAAAGAATCGCTTTACAAAACAGTTTCAAGAAGCAGATTCAATGTTTAATGAAAAATATGGATTAAATGAGTAAAGATAATATAGCTCAACAATACAATAATATGGTTGCAAGTATTGAAGATGCTAAAATTTATGATGGCCGGGGAGAATATAACCTATATGAATGTAATAAATGCAATAATTATAAGGTAACTCTATACAAAGACAAAGGTGTAACTCCCTTCATCATGAGATGTAAATGCGGAGGGGATATGATGCACACGAAATCTTCAAAACAAGCTCCACCGTCATACGTGAAAGTTCATAATTGGGTACGCCCCAGTTTGAAGCAAACAATGTCATTGAGTAAAGGTATGCGTAATCATATTCTAAATGGAGGATTAATATTAGAGGATGAATTAAAGTGATCTGATAAAATGAAAGAAAATAACTATTGGCGACAAATCTTTAATGCAAATATCAAAAGAGGATATTTTACAATTAGCCGTGATGCAAGGTTGTTGTGCTCATTTAGATTTTTGGAATTATCCCACTTTACTGGAATATGACAATACCATGTTTTCTGATACAGTCGTTATATCGTATAAATCTACAAGAAAAGAGGATGGAATTGAAAGTATTCCGTTGGTTTTCTTCTTTTGTGTTAGCGACTTATCTTATCATTATCATAGAGAAAACGTAACAGAAAAATGGTATGGAGAACGTTTAAAAATAAAAGCTATAAAGTTCCTCATAGAAAAAGGATATGATGTGCCAATTTATTAATAGTACAGAAAGGAGCCAATATGCCAATAAGTGAAGTTTATAATATGGATTGCATGGAATATATGAAAAATATTCCTGATAAGTTCTTTGATTTAGCGATAGTCGATCCCCAGTATGGCATAGACATAATGCATAAAAGGTGGGATGCCGAAGCATTTAGGCTTTAAACAATATAAAAGAAAAGATTGGGATAAGTCCCCCCCCCGGAAAGAAATATTTTGAGGAACTATTCAGGGTATCGAAGAATCAAATATTTTTTGGTGGTAACTACTTTACTACCTATCTTCCTCCCAAATGGGGTGGATTGTTTGGGATAAAGGACAACATGGATTAACTATGTCTGATGGTGAATTGGCATGGAGTAGTTTTGACAAGGCTCTTCGGATCATAACTCTAAACCGGTGTACAATTGGAGAACGAGGTGGAAATATCCATCGTTGTCAGAAGCCAGTGAAATTATATGCTGAAATATTAAGAAAAAACGCCAAAGAGGGAGACAAAATTTTTGATAGTCATTTAGGTTCAGGAAGCAGCAGAATAGCTGCTTATGGACTTGGATTCGATTTCTATGCAACCGAAATAGATGAAGAATACTTTGAAGCACAAGAAGAACGTTTTCACCGGGAATGTTTTGGGGAGATAAAAACAGAGAGAGGAAGACGTTGGTTCAAACTAATTTATTTGATAAATAGATATGAAGCAGACATTAGAAGAAGCCGTAAATGAAATTAGAGGCGTACATCCTGACTGGGATAAAATAACTTGTTTTAGAATAGGATTTAAAGAAGGAGCCAGATGGCAAACAAAACAACCTCCGTGGGTATCAGTGAAAGAACGGTTGCCGAATGAAAATGAAGACATTATCATTCTATGTAAACATGGTGCGATTTTTAACGGTACATATAGCAACAATGTATGGTTCTGCATGGATGGTTATATCCATGATATGTACAAAGGTAATCCGATTTACTCTTCAATGAGCAGCATACCTTCATCATGGGAACCGATAGCATGGATGCCAAGACCTAAATTTGAAGAATAATGAATATCGGAATTTTAGCCGTTGACAGCAATTTCCCCAATTTAGCACTTATGAAAATCAGTGCTTACCATAAAGCAAGAGGCGATCAAGTGGAATGGTATAATCCCCTATGTGAATACGACAAAGTATATATAGCTAAAGTATTCACTTTCACACCTGACTATAACTATTATATCAATGCCAACCAAATAGAAAAAGGTGGTACCGGATATGATATTGAAAAAGTTCTTCCAGTTGAGGTTGATCGTCTTCAACCTGATTATTCTATCTACAATATTGACTCCAATTTGTCCTATGGGTTTCTGACACGTGGTTGTCCCAATCGGTGTAAGTGGTGTGTTGTTCCTAAAAAAGAAGGGAAAATCTCACCTTATATGGATATTGAGGAAATAACAGCTGGACGGAAGAAAGCTATCCTTATGGATAATAATATACTGGCCTCAAACTATGGCTTGCAGCAAATAGAAAAAATCATCAAACTGGGTGTCAAAGTGGATTTTAATCAAGGACTGGATGCCCGCTTAATCACGGATGAAATTGCCCGACTACTTGCAAAAGTAAAATGGATTAAACGTATTCGCTTTGGATGCGATACGCCGGGACAAATTGCAGAAGTTGAACGTGCTTCCGCTTTGATAGACAAGTATGGATATAAAGGGGAATATTTCTTGTATTGCATCCTTATGGACTTTAAAGAGTCGTTTGCGCGTGTCAACTACTGGAAATCTAAAAGCCGCCGTTTTCTCCCACACTGTCAACCCTTTCGTGATCTGAACAATCCACACCAAATTATTCCACAGTGGCAGAAAGACATGGCACATTGGGCTGATAGGAAGGAAATATACATGAGTTGCGACTTCAAAGACTTTTCACCAAGAAAAGGATTTTTATGCAAGGAATACTTTAAAATATTGTGAGATGAAATTAAACAAAAAGACAGAGCGACTTATTAAACGTAAAGCCGCTGAACTTAAAAAATTATACGAAACTCCTAATCCCGAAGTAGATAAAATTATTTCTGAATTGAGAGCAGAAGCAACGAAACTTCCACAGAACATGAGTAAGGAAGAAGAGATTGCTTATATTCTGAAAAAGGCTGATGAAAATTGCGATCATATAGAAATTCGTAAAATCCTAAATGAAAGTAATACATGAATACATCTTTTGAACGATCTGCAAACGCTTCCGATGAATGGTACACACCACGAGAAATCATTGAAGCATTAGGCGAATTTGACCTTGATCCATGTGCTCCCATGCACCCTCTTTGGCCTACTGCAAAAATCATGTACAACAAGCAGGACAATGGTCTTATGACAAAATTGGGGGGGCGAATTTGGCTTAACCCTCCGTACTCCAAACCGCTTATATGGCAGTTTGTAGAGAAATTGGCAGAACACGGCAACGGTATAGCACTACTTTTTAACCGGTGTGACAGCAATAAGTTTCAAGACATCATCTTCACGAAAGCAACCGGTATGATGTTTTTGAGGAATCGAATAAAATTCTTCCGTCCCGATGGAACACGTGGGGACAGCCCCGGTTGTGGAAGTGTTCTTATTGCATTTGGCCGGGAAAATGCCGAAATTTTAAGGAATTGCTCTTTACAAGGCAAATATGTTGAACTTAAACAATGATAAATGATGAAAATCTTATATTTACTCATGCTCATTGCCGGTCTTTTATGGATCGGTGATTTCTCCATCACCTTAAAGCCCTTTTCTGTATCTTTACCATGCTGGTATAAAACCGTTGGCATACTTCTATTTTGGCTGTCAATGACTATATATGTTTTAGGCGAGCATACTAAAGGCTATAAGGAAGGATTTGATACTGGAGTTAAAAAGTGCATTGAGATACTTGATAGAAATTGCCACTCTAAAGAAATAAATAATGATGAAACGGTACAGAATCAATAAAACTACTACATTCGTAGAAGATAATCACAGCGGAAATAAAGAGAAATACCTCATTCCTGATTACAAAGTGCAAGTCAAATTTGCGTGGATTTGGATAACAGTTAAGTCCTTCCATGATGAAGATGAAGAATACGCAAAAAAATTGTGCGAATGAACTTCTTGAAAAACTTAACGAAAAGATTTGATTATGATTGAATTACAAGGAAAATTCGGCAAAGATTGTAAAATATTTGCCAATACAATAGAAAATGAAGCTATCGGAACGATACAAAACATTTTGAATAATCCGGTTACGACTGGTGTTCCAGTTCGTGTTATGCCTGATACCCATCAAGGAGTAGATATAGTGATTGGATTCACTATGCCGGTTACAGATCGTGTCAATCCCAATCATATCGGAGTGGATATTGGTTGTGGAATGTTATGTGTAGAAATTGAAAACGCAATAACAAAAGATTCTTTTCCGGACATTAATCATGCAATCCGTTCCACCATACCTATGGGATTTGAGATTAACCAACAATCCTTATCCCAACAAGAAAGGGAGAATTTGTTTACCTTCTTATCTATCAGAATGGAACAGTTCTGCTCTAAATTCCAACTGGCAAAACCGGTTATTAGTGAGGAATATGTATCACAACTTTGTAAGAAGGTGGGAATAAATGAAACTACATTCTACAACTCTTTAGGTACATTGGGAGGTGGGAACCACTTTATAGAACTGGGGCGTGCTGAGTCAACCAATAATATATTTCTTACAATACATACCGGATCGCGGAACTTTGGTGTGAAGGTTTGCAAATACCATGCCGAAATAGCCAAATTTGACAAAAAAGCTTTTTCTAATGAAATTCAACGCTTGAAATCCACTGTTGAACCACAATCCATGCAAGCTGAAATACAACGTTTGAAGGAAAAATTTGCCGGGTATTCCGGGTATCTCACAAATGAAGCAATGTTTCACTATTTATGTGACATGGTGATTGCACAAGGATATGCCGCTTTCAACCGCAAGTTGATTATACAACGTATAATCAAAGCTTTGGGCTGGAACACTGCAATATCTGTTGAGACAGTCCATAACTATATCAGCTTTGATGATATGATAATCCGTAAAGGGGCTATTGCTGCATACGCCAATGATTATGTTGTGATTCCTATGAATATGGCAGACGGTATTCTTCTTTGTCGTGGTAAGGGAAACAAAGATTGGAATTATTCTGCACCCCACGGTGCCGGACGCTTATACTCCCGTTCTGAAGCTAAAGAAAGATTATCAATGGATGTATTCAAAGCCCAAATGAGCAATGTGTATTCTACTTCCGTATGTGAAGGGACATTGGATGAAAGTCCTATGGCATACAAAAAATGTTCAGGAGATAAAAGAGCTTATAGAACCTACGGTAGAAATTGTTGATACAATTGTGCCCCTAATCAATATCAAAGCTGTATGATAGAAAAGACAGACTTCCCTTATACTCTTGGCGGCTATGTCGAACAGCAAAATTATAAAGGTTTTCGACATAGCCGTTTCCATTCGCAGATACAAAGGAATATCAGCTTATGTCATTTCCTCGGAGAAAAGGCTGATCCGTGAAGAATCTGCCACCTTTGCCGACAAAGAAGACATGTTCCGTTGGGGACGAGAAGCGGTTGACCGGTATTTGGAACAGCAAGAACGTAGAAAAGAAGAGAATGCAGTCAAACGGGCAGACTATTATAAGAAGAAAGCTCGTGTGGCAGCATTGAAAGCCTTTAATGCCGCTATGTATTTCTCTGATATAAAGGATGGACTTTATGATAAGGCAAAGGATTTTTGAATATGAACTGGATAAGGAACATGCAAAGATCAGATGAAAACACTTGATATTATACAAGGCTTTTGCGATCATGTTTTCGTGATAAAAAAGGAAACCGCATCTTTCCCAATATTTTTGTCGGGAAATGGGAAGCTGACTTATTGGAAGTTACCCGGTCACGCCTGACTTATGAATATGAAGTAAAAGTAAGCAGATGTGATTTCCATAAAGACAAAAAGAAAAGTGATAAATATGGCAAGAACAAGTTTGATGTTGTCACTTCCGGCCAACGTACCAATATTTTTATTATATAGTACCGAAAGGTTTGATAAAGCCCGATGAAGTCCCTGATTTCTCCGGGCTTATTTATGCTTATGAAGGATCAGTGCAATGTTATTCTCTTGAAAAGGGAAGATATGCAGTAAAGAGAATTTTCTTTGAAGTAGCCAAACCTGCCCAAAAAGTTTCTGACATGAAAGCGGATGATAACTTCATTCGTAAACTCGACTTATCCATGTACTATCGCTATCACCAAATGAGAAGAGACAATTACAAAAACAAGGAATAATATGGAATTAAGATTAGACCCTGAAATACCGGTCACACGGGTTGTCAACGGGCATAATGTTTTCAATAAAGGCTATCACCACGGATTACGAGGAAAAACCTATGAAGAATACTATGGCAAAGAGAGAGCTGTTGAAATAAGAAAAAGACACAGCGAGGCTTTGAAAGGACATAGATATTGGTCTAATGGAAACGCCCATGCCTTTGCGTGTATCGCAATCACTCCCGAAGGCAAATGGTATAGATTCGAGTCAATAACCCAAGCTGCCCAAAAGTTAAATCTGAATTATGCCACAGTTCGCCGGTATATAAAACGAAAAATCAAACCCCAAAATGGCTGGCAATGGTTCTTGGAGAAAGATAATAACTGGATAAAACATATTGATGATGGAAAAGCTGAATGAAATCGCACAAAAAGCTTATGAATGTGCTGTAAGACGTGGAAAGATTGATCCCGACAATGATAGTAACAACAATCTCCACCGCGATCTGCTTGAAGAAGTTGCCGAAGTCTTTGAATGTACAGGTGAGAAATCTCCACATATTAAAGAGTATTTAGATGTAGAAGAAGAGCTGGCAGATGTAATCATTGTTGCCCTAAGCACACTACACCATTTCAAATGTGACATTGATTCACTCATTGAAGCCAAAATGAATTATAATAAAAATAGAATGGATTGATATGGGAACCGGACAATTAATAAAATTGATTGTTGAGGCGTTTGTGCTTATCTTTGCACTACCATGTGTCTATAAAGATTTCATGAACTTATGGAAAGAAAAATAAGTGATATAAAAGACAAAAAGTTGAAAGCTGAAAATATCACATTGGCAGCAATATATAACATATTGTTCACCAATGATATAGTTTGCTCCTTAATTGTAGAAATGTTAAGTGCATTACGCAAATCAGGGCTTTGTCGTTTCCGTGTAAAAGCAGCAAGGAAAATAAACTGGAACAGTTGAATGCATTCAATATGAAAAGAAAATCAATAAAATAGCCGGAAACCGAGCTTTTTTCATGGCTGATGCCAACCAATATGTTGCAGATGAAGTACAACCTGATTTGCTTAAAATGGAATACTCCATTAAAATGGAGTTTGACAAATGCCGGATTGAGAATAGTGCCTTACTTGCCAAAGTAGAACTTGCAAGATGTATGGCAGAGCTTGCTTGCCTATCCCTTGACAAACGGATAGAAGAAGTCCGTCCATATAATAAAGAAGTAACCGGAATAACATATCTCCGGCTCACTGACACATTTAAAGTATTGGATGAACTTTCTGATATTTTATATAGGGGAGGGTATTGTAACCTCAATCAAAGCGATAATTGCAAAAGGGGTATGGCTATCATACAACGAAAACTTACTGATTGTGATATTATCAGCCGCGCAATCAATGAGTCAGACAAGTTAAATCCTGCTGATAAAGACGGATAAAAATGGCAAAATATCGTATAGGAATATCCGAAAGTTTATTGGGAGATTCTTGCTATTAATGTCAGATCAAAAAGGTTTGGCATTTGGTGAAATGATGAAAGTTTCGGTACCAAAGAACGAATTTTAGATTATGCTTGTAAACTTAAAAAAACGGACATATAGTGTTTAACTATTTATAAACTGATTATGAAATTAGAAGGAAGAATCATCGTGGCACAACCGATACAATCGGGTGTATCAAAGAATGGCAATAACTGGCAGAGACAAGACTTTGTTTTGGAAATTCCCGGCCAATACCCTAAGAAAGTTGCCTTTTCAGTAATGAATAGTAATATTCAGAATTTTGGATTGGCCGTTGGGCAAGATGTTGATATTGAAATAGATATTAATGCGAATGAATGGCAGGGAAGATGGTTTAACTCCATTACTTGCTGGAAAGCAACACTCCGTAATCCGGGACAGTCTGCCGCGCCACAACAGCCCCAAACTTATTATCAGGGAGCATCATCCACCACGGCACCCTCACAAAACATGCCTCAACCACCAGTGGATTTCGGGGAACAAAAAGACGATTTGCCTTTCTAAAAAGGAGAAGGGAGCCGAAATGCCCCCTTCTTTTTATTAATGTTCCACTTTTACGATTCATTATAAACTATTCTGCTTCGTGGGTTATAATTGACTATTGTTTGTTTATATCCCTTTGTACCCCATCTCCACCATAGGAACTTGTGTTTATATATCCGGCTTATCGCGCTTGAAAGACTGTCTCTCACTTCATAGGTAAATGTGCTATCAGGAATATTTGCATAAAAATCCACCCATTTATCTGAATAATTGAAACTGCTGTCTTTCAGAACAAATACAATACTGTCTTTAGTGACAACTTTTGTGGTTGTGATATATTCGACTTCTTTAGGACGCAGATTCAAATCTTTTATCAGTTTTGCATCCGCACTCCGCAGCTCTTTCAATTCTTCAATGTTAAGCCGCAAAACATGGTTTTCAACCACATTTAGACTATCCCTAATCTTATATTCTTCAAGTCCAGTACAGAGACTTTTCATATTATCTGAAAGTCGGGCACTTTCCATTTTCTCTTCCTGCCACAACCGGTACATCGAAAAGGTTGCCGCAAGGAGTAACACCCAAATTACTCCTATACCTATCTTCCACCTCATAATCAATCTGTATATACATTTTTACCAACTTCTGCAATAACCACCCATGCACCATTACAGAACCCATATATCTTACCGTCATTCGCCGGCATTTCAGGTATTGTGTTAAGCTTTGTCTCATTGGCAGTGGCTTTGCTAAGAGCACTTTGAGCTGTACTTTTTGCTGCATCAGCCGTTGTTTGTGCGGTCACAGCCTTTCCATCCGTAACAGCCAACATTCCGGTCAGAGTTTTTTCATTGGTTACTCCTGCAAGGAAGGTTTCAATTTCATTGAAGGTATCAATGGCCGTAGTCGCATCAACAGTGCCAACCAGTTCATCCAATGCTGTTTTCACTGCATTTATGGACTGTTCCAGTTGGGATTCTGCCAATTGAGCACGTCCGCTTTCTGCCAAAATATCCGATTTATTCGCATAGCTGCCACTATCAGAACTCTCCAAAAATGAAGATGAAATAGGAAGTTCATTACATCCTACCATAACATACTGTCCGGCTATCAACCCGTCAACATTTATATCACAGAACTCTCCGACACTAAGTGCTGTTTTGTAAGGTACATAATCCTTTCCATTAGAACTTTTATACACAACAACTCTATTGTTTGCTGCATCTCCAAAATTGATGCTGATTGCAAATTTCCCAGTAGATAACTGTACCGGTTGGCTTTCGTACCAACCCTCTTCTTTAAGAGTAAAATTCAATTTTGCCATATCTTCTATATGTCGTTTATATGTTTGTTTCCTATATCAACTCCCAGCCTTTCCTTACCTCATCCATATTTGCAGGAACGCCATTCTCAACATAACTCATTGCAGCTACCACCGCAATAAGTTGTTCCCGGTTGTTTCTGTTCAGAACTGTATGACGAGATATGCCCGAACGTTTTTCGACTGTGGCAATATACACGTCAGTATTGTTTTCACATGGCGGTGCCCATCGCATAATAACATCTTCAAGTTCATTGGCCGTACCATCTTTGTCAGTATCATACTTATTAAGAATATAAGTTTGAAGGGTTTTAAAAGCAGCACGATAACCGTATGCCATAGTTTTAAACTGAAAGAAGCTTTTATCTGTCTGTGTTACAGACAATCCCTGCCATTTCGTATTATTTCTTCGTATATTTAATGGATTATTATTCCGTAGTCCCCGTGTCATTTTTATCCTCCTTTTCTTTTTGTGTTTCAAACAATATTTGTGCGGCCAGTCGTGCTATATCATCCTTATTTTCAATGATTATACTCATAGTCTTTTCCGCTTTCCGAAGCTCGGCCTTTTCCCATGATTTCTCACGTACTGATTTTAAACTCGCAGAAGACACAATAAGCAGCCCATAACATAGCAAATACCGGAAATGGAATGACAATACAACAAATAAGATCAATCATAACCAGTGTAAGAAACGGATTAAAATACTTCTTTGCTTTTGTCGCTGTCATTTTATACTTTTTCGAGGTACGAAGTTCTCCGCGCTGCTTTGCCTTCTGAATCCCCGAAATAAAATCTATCCCCATTGCGATTATGATAGCTGTCATATCTTACCGCTATCAAAACCAAATGTAAAAACAAATGGTCGTGAATGAATGTTTCAATAATGTCGTTCATATCCTTTTGTGTTTGCGTTTATTATTTTATTCCAATAGTAATTTGTTGATAGCATCAATAAAGGCTGGGGAACATAAACTTGCGTATTCCTTAATCATATTACACTCTTCATCGTTATACTCAATTTCTCCATTGGAGTTGAATATTTTAAATGCGAGTGCATGAGCCTCTATTCCTCTACCAAGTTGATAAATGATATTTGCAAAATCCTTTTTGTAGTTCTCAACGGAGCATCTTGTCTTATCAATATCAACAAAAACCTCAATTCTTTCAAAATTTATCCTTTTCATAATCACTTCCAATCATTGTCGTTTGAAGCACCAAACATCAGACCTCTTCCCAACCAGTCAGAGTTCGGTGACGGATACATAAAATCTGCCAATTGCATACAATGGTGCATAGAACCGCCATTCAACGTTTGCTTTGTTCCATTCGCATATACCTGAACATTATTATAATTGTCATTTGCATTAACCAAGAATATCCTTTGGGTAACGGCGAGACTCAAAAGATAACGGTAGGTCGCGCTTGACGTTATTCTGAATATGACCGTATCGACTGGAAAGCCCGATGTCTCGCCGTTATAATCGTATCTTGGCGAATAGCAAGGAACTATATAATAAGTTTCATTATTTGAAGAAGTCCCGGAAGTCAAAGGAATATAAGTACCGGCTTTATCAGCCCCTTTTGTGTACACATAGGCATAGGAGCCATAAACTACCATAATGCTTCTTTCTCTTGCGCCAAACACACCTCTACACCATAAGTCAGAAGTGTAGAAGCGTAATGATCGGCTGTCTTTAGTTCCTTGATGATACATATCACCATCAAACCACATCCTTCCATCACTTCCAAAACTGATTCCCCCAACCGCATTACCAGCATCATTTACGCAATTCAGTCTTGTAAAAGAGCCTGACACACCTTTCAATGTACCTTCAAAAGTGCTGTCACCTGAAATGACCGCACCAGTAGCATAAAGTTTCCCTGCTATACTTACTTTATATGGTGCATCAGTCGGTGTTGTAGCTCCAATCCATAGCGGATAGTCGCCACCAACAAGCCCTGCCGCAACCGTTGTGTTGTCAGATTTCATAATCAAAAGCTGATTACCCTGCATAAATCGAAGAATAGCGTTTTGAGCCATGATAAGCGGAGTGTACACCGGTACCAAAGAATTAAACTTCTGCCAATAAGTTGTATTTGTTACTGGAATGGAATCACTGGACGTATGAGTTTTCAGACATTTATACGCGTTAAACGTATTGGCACCGGTAGTCACAATAGCAATATCCAAGTACCGGGTACCGGAAGTCAAAGCCTCGTCATTGCCGATACTCTAATGCCTTTAGCCATTCGGACT
>OIFH01000084.1_pt1 | contig 17251 bp, 24 predicted proteins | sample 1581951 | NCBI WGS metagenome assembly OIFH01 (sample SAMN04414075, study PRJEB24778) | human gut metagenome | material: faecal | host: Homo sapiens | reverse complement strand
GCGGCTATAATTAAGGACATTGGATTTTCCGCAAGATCATCCACTGGTACATACCGCAGTGGGAAATCTGCAGGTGGCATCATGAAAGATGGGATGGAAAGGGCTATCCGGATGGAGTTGAAAGGTGAAGAAATACCAATCTCCGCACAGGTGGTATCGATTGGTTAATGTTTATGATGCACTTACAAGTGAAAGATGCTATAAGAAAGCTTTTGATCATGATACAGCGATTCAAATGATCCTGGACGGACAATGTGGACAATTTAATCCCATCCTTCTTAAGTGTCTGAAAGAACTGAGTATTCAGCTTTCAAAAATGCTTAATAAAGAGATGGACGATAATAAATATTCTCATGAAATACAGAGACTTTCGAATGAAATACTCAATGATAAATCCCTGCCGAATCAAAACTATTCACAGAGTGTTGTCAAGGTCATGCAGGAAAAGATAGATTTCTTCAAATCAAACAGTGGATTGAATTCGATTGATTACAATACGATTTCAGGTCAGTTAACTATACTAAACGGAAAACAGAAGATATTATGTCAGAGAAAGAATCCGGAATTTGATCTGTTTAAAGAATTTGGAGTAATTGAAGAAGATGTTCAATATATTCGTGTTTTGTTGCGTCAGACATCTGTGAAAAATAAAGAAATTTCTGTGCAGATAAAAGCAACAGTGGAAAATGACAGTCAGATGTACAAACTGAAATTACATACGCTGTGGTCGCCTATGAAGAAAGATGTATGAATAGGAATTATCGGTTTTTTTGAAATGGCAAAATAAGTATGAAGATTATAAATATAGAGTGTATGGAATCAATCAAATTCATATGCTCTTTTTCTTTTTTTGATTGAAATAAGTATGCGTGGACTACTTTTGGGTGCGAGTGTGATAGGGTAGCGCAAGAATAGATTAGATGGAAAGGAAGAGGCACCGTTAAGTAGGTACCTCTTCTTTTTAAAGAGCTAGCTCTTTTCCTGATACGGGAACTTGCATCTCTGGAGCATTAAGCAGTGATGTGAAATTCTGCCGAATGATATCAAGTGTCTTTTGCTTTTTCTGCAGCTCCTGTTTTTCTCGGACGGTAGCAGCCTGTTCAGATTCAAGATTTTCAATCTGCTTCTGGATTTTATTAGAGCTTGGGATTTTGGTAACGCCGAGATCCTGAAGCTCTTTTTTTAGTGAATCGTGTAGCTGGTATTCTGCCTGATGCTTGGTACGGTAAGCTTTTGGATTTTTAGCAGATTTGCAATCTTCAATCACTTTTCGGCAGAGCCGATAAGAATCACAGTGCTTTTGAATGACTTTCTGTGTGCTCAGCTCACTGTTGATTTGTGCTATTTTTTGGTCGGCAACTTTCACAGAAACTTCAATGTCAGATACATGCTGCTTGAAATCCTCATAATTCAACAGGTTATTTTCGGAAAGATAGTTAAAGGTGCGGGCTGCCTCTTTCAGATTATTGAGCTTTGCCCATCGTTCAAATCCTTCTCGATTGCCGGTCGTAACATAAGTGGAAATATTGATATACAGGCGAGCTTCTCTGGACAGATGCTTCGGAGTTTTCACTTTGTTACGATTTTTAGCCAGGCGAATGCGAACATTTTCTTCTGAATAATAGCTTCCGAGAGATTTCATATAAGTGAAGTTTTTCTGTTCAGGCGCACGGAAGGATAGGTGCTTTCCTTGGCGGATTTCGTATCCGGCTAACTGCATTTTTTGTAGAAATTCCTCATAGTTGATGGAAGTCCAGATTGCTTTATCAACTGCAACACGTAGCTTGGCTTTCCAACTGGTGCCACGATGGTATTCCATGTTCTCTTTATAGCTTTTACCTTTTTCTCCGGTTGGCATACTGGTGGCAAGTCCATTTTCATGGCAGATACGATTACTGATCCGGCAGATTTTATGGTAGCTCCGCTTATTGGAAATATATTTGTGATGATCAACAAAACTTGCTGCATTAAAGATGATGTGGTTATGAATGTGGTTTTTGTCAACATGGGTACTAATCACGTATTCATATTTTCCTTTCAGTACTTCGTCTGCAAATTGTTGCCCTAAGCGATGGGCAGTTTCGGCATCAACTTCTCCAGGTTTAAATGACTGGATCAGATGAAATGCCAGGTTATCACCTTTGTCCATTCCATTCTTTTTGCCATTTCTCTTGTCATAGAAAATTCAAGATCTGCAGTTTCCGGGGAACAGCCAAAACTGGAAACTAACAGTTTTTCATCAGTCTTATCAGGATTCGTAATATAGTCCAGAGCTTTCTTGTCTGTTACTTTAATGGGGAAGATCTTAAGATACGCCATAATTCTTTCACCATCTCTTTCAATTCTTGCATTTCTTCCGGATATAGATCTCCGGTGCTGTTTACTTTTTTCGCAATCTGATTAATATTCACACCAATCTTATGCATTTCCTCATACTGTTTCTTCAGTGGAGTAGTATCGGTGTTGACGATGTAACCGTCGATTGCCATTTTACGAAGATAAGCTCCCATGTTTTTGGTCTTTGATTCAATCATCTTTCTGCGGATAAGCTTCCGTTCTTCTTCTGTGACATAGAAATGGATTTCTTTGCTTCTCTTTCTTTCAGCCATTGGCGTGTTCTCCTTTCTGAGAAGGTAGTAGTATCGTTGCTTTCAGCTTTTTTCAATTTAGGGCAGGGTTCCCTAAATTGGGATTTCCCGGAAGTGTATCCTCACTTCCTGTCCTTGCTGTTTTACCCCTCTATTAGTTAAAGTCAGGAGAACCGGGAAAATGCAAAAGAATTTGGCAGGTAGTATGGGATACGAAAATGTGGTATGATTATGAGCAGGATATCAGAAAAATCAGGAGTTGAATAGATTGTGAAGAAAGAAGAAATTTTTGAATATGTGCAGAAACAGTATGGCACAATGCCGGAATATTTATGGAGTAACCTATCGGACAGTGCAGTACTTCGACATAAAAAATGGGAAATGGTATGCAGTGATCATGACGGTTGAAAAATCGAAACTGGGATTAGAGGGAAATGATCTGGTTGACATCATGGATGTAAAGTGCGATCCAGAAATGACCAGCATGATTATTCAGACTTATGGATTATTACCAGGATACCATATGAATAAAAAGCACTGGATCACGATTTTACTGGATGGTTCAGTCAGTGAAGCGAAGACATTGGACTTTTTGGATATGAGCTATGACCTGATTGACGGAGCAGACAGAAAGGAAGAAAAATGAGAACAGCGATAGTATACGCATCTGTGCATCATGGAAATACAGAAAAATTAGTAAAGAAGATCGCAGAAGAATGTCAGGTGGATTTGATTGATGCTGTGAAACAGCCAGATACAGATCTGAGCAGTTATGATATGATTGGGTTTGCATCAGGAATCTATTTTTCAAAGTTTCATCAGTCGATATTGGAATTTGCAGAGAAGAATCTACCGGACGACAAAAAGATATTTCTGATCTGTACTTATGGTGGAAGTGCGAATTATAAATCCATAGAGCAAATTTTGGATAAAAAACATGCCAGTGTAGTTGGAAAATTTGGCTGTAAAGGGTATGACACATTCGGACCATTTAAACTGGTTGGAGGTATTGCTAAAGGCCATCCGAATGAAGATGATATGAAAAATGCAGCGGACTTTGTAAAAGGATTACACTGATTTTTGAGCAAAAGGAAAACCGGGGATTTTATTCCTCGGTTTTCTGGCTGTTGTGCTTCAGTCTTCAACCTGAAAAATATCTTCTACAGGCACTTTCAGGTAATGTGCCAGCCGGATTGCAATTTCAAGAGAGGGATTACGTTCTCCCCGTTCGATGCGGCCTATAGTCTGGCTGCAGGAACCTATGGCTTCAGCCAAATCTGCTTGAATGAGATTCCGTTCTTCACGAATATCTTTTAGTGTATTATTGATTGCCATTCAATCACTTCCTTTGCTTATTGTTATCAGCAGGATCATGAACCTGCTGTTGAAATCTAATGGAATCCCGGAATTTCTGCACCTTTGCATTTCCCGATTACTTTTCCAAAAATCTTAAAAGAGTCAGATTCCAAAACTTGGATAGGGCGATATTTTTGATTTAAAGAAATCAGATAAACACCATCTGGCTCATCGTGTAATTCCTTGATGTAAGTATTACCGTTGAGATAGAAGATTCCAATTTCACCATTAGCAAGAGAATCTTTTTTCTGAATCCATGCGACATCGCCTGTATGATAAAGTGGCTCCATACTGTCACCGGAGATCCGTACACCAAAGTCAGTCTGCTCAGGAGCAAGGTGTCCTACGTCATAAGTTTCTTTTACAGAATCTTCCAGGTAATTTCCAGTACCAGCAGAAACGGGTTCCCAGGTGATTTCTACAGGATGATGGAATGGGATAATCTTTGCAGACAGTGGAGAAAACTTTTTAGAAGCTTTCAAAATATCAGCAAATTCAATCAATTTATTTCTGCCTTCTTCATTCAATCCACTCATAATGTTATATGGATTTTCTCCAAAGAAGGATTCATATATATCTTCGATATCAAGTAACTGGCAAAGTGTCAGGAAAACATGTAAAGCTGGTTCTCGTGCATTGGTCTCCCATTTGGAGATTGCTTTTGTAGTGACCTGAATACCTTCCTGAGAAAGCAGGTCTACCAGATCTGATTGAGAGTATCCTTTTCTTTTTTCTATTTTCTGCTAATATTTCCCCGAAATCGCGCATTTGTTCGCCTCATTTCTATTTGAATTTTCTATATGCATTATACCGTATGTTAGAAATAAAATCAACAATAATCTCCAAAATGGAGAAAATATAACCAAGATGTTACTTGACTATCTCCGGAATGTCGATATATACTAAACATACAGAAAATTGATAAGACATCATGTTGGAGGAAACAGTTGGGAGGTGAAAAGTTTGAGTGAGCGTGTGATCCTGCATAGTGATATGAACTGTTTTATGCCAGTGTTAGAAATGCTGCATCATCCGGAATTTGCCGGAATGCCTCTGGCAGTCGGTGGCAATCCGGAAGCCAGACATGGAATTGTATTGACAGCAAATTATATTGCAAAGCAAAAAGGTGTAAAGACCGGAATGGCATTATGGCAGGCAAAACAGATTTGTCCGGAAATCATATTTGTACCACCACGGATGGATTTGTATTTGAGATTTTCACAGATGGCAAGAGAAATCTATTCGGAGTATACGGACAAGATCGAGCCATATGGAATTGATGAAGCTTGGCTGGATGTATCGGACAGCAGAAATCTGAAAGGAAGCGGAATGACGATTGCAAGAGAAATCAGCCATCGGATTAAATACGAACTTGGAGTAACAGTGAGTATTGGAATTCCTGGAATAAGATTTATGCGAAACTTGGTTCAGATTATAAAAAGCCGGATGCAATCACAGAGTTTAATCGAGAAAATTATAAAGACAGGATATGGCAGCTTCCAGCGTCAGATTTGCTTTATGTCGGAAGACAGACAAATAAGAAATTGCAAAAAATTTGGGATCCGGACAATCGGGCAACTTGCGGAATCAGACGAAAAGTTGTTAGAGAGTCATTTTGGAAAAATAGGAAATGTATTATGGGCTTTCGCAAATGGCTGGGATGAAGATCCGGTTTGCAAGGAAGGATATGAAGCACCAGTAAAGTCGATAGGTAATAGCACTACAACACCGAGAGATCTGGAAAATGATCTGGATGTCTGGATCATTCAAATAGCATTGGCAGAAAGTGTAGCTGCACGATTGCGGAAACATGGATTTAAATGCAAAACAGTAGAAATTACAGTTCGAGATAATGGATTGTATAGTTTTTCCAGACAGATACATTTACGACAGCCAACGAATATTACAAACGAGATTGTAACTGCAGCATTTCAGCTATTTAAAGATAATTATAAATGGGAACATCCCATTAGAAGCCTGGGAATCCGAGCTGCGGATCTTGTGTTAGATGATATTCCCGTGCAGTTGGATTTATTTGGAAATCAGGAGAAAAAGGAAAAGTTAGAGAAGCTGGATCGTACTGTAGATGAGATCAGACGACGGTTTGGTTATTTCAGTATACAGCGAGCGGCAATGTATCAGGATAAAGTCTTATCCCACTTAGACGCTGGTACGCACACGATCCATCCACACAGTTATTTTCATAGGTAATTGGAGGGATAGATTTGAAAAAAGCATTAACCAGAAAACAGAAAGAAAAGTTATCAATGTATTTTGAATTATATGAAGGAGCATGGATACCCGCCGACAGTCCGGGAATTGGAGAGTTGATCGGGGTGAAATCAACATCATCTGCTTTTTCCAGAATCAAGCAGTTGGAGCAAAATGGATATATCCGCAGAATCCCGGCATCACCAAGAGCAATCGAGATTTTATAGTGAGGTGTCGGAATGAATAAAGTATATATAGATGTAGTGGCAGAGTTCCGGAAAGACGGACAACTGGTTCCCATATTTTTACATGGGAAGATGGAAGAAAATATAACATCGACAGAATTTTGAAATCGAGCGATGTGCCAGCAGAAAGGCAGGCGGTGTAGGAATGATGTACACCTGTATGATACAGGGGCAGGAAAGCCACTTGTTTTATGAAGTGGATAAATGGTTTATGGAGAGAAAACAGCATAAGGAGAGATAAGTATAGACGATATTATTTGGATTATTAACTGGCAGGATAGTCACTTTCCCTTTATATTCCTGCAGGTTTTATATAAGAAGATGGATTCCGGTCAGCAAAGGCAACTCCCACAATGCCTTTTGGATATCTGCTTCTGCAAATTGTAGTAAGTAATTGCTTCCCATCAAAATCATGGGGAAAGCGAACTGGGCTGAAAGACCGCCAGTTAGTGTGATGATGATAAGGAGATTTTGAAACTGATGACAGACAGAGATTATGCAATTAAATCAATGAAAGAAATTACCTTCCAGATGGCAAGTCATGCACAGGATTATCTGGAAGTTACAATCGAAAGACATTATACTGATATTAAAGAATTGATGACAAGCTATCAGAAATTGATTTTGGAAAATCAGATTGTGTTAGAAGAACTGGATATGGAATGCCAGGAGAAAATCAATGAAGATATGGCATATGCATTGAGTTATCTGAGCATTTATAACAACCAGCTGAATGTGCCAAAGATGCACCGGGAGATGAATAATCTGATGATTATTTATGGATTGTCGGACATGATCTATCGGGGAATGACTTTGGTGAAGTTCTATGCACCGAATGGTGTGATGCTCAGTGAAATCCTTCATTCCTGTTTTTGCAGTCATTATAATAAGACAGATGTGGAAGTACAACAGGAGTTAGGAATAGGCAGGACTTCTTTTTATAAAATGAAGAAGCAGGCACTTGGGTATTTAGGATTTTATTTTTATGAGATCGTGGTACCGCAGGCAAAGGATAAAAGATTTAAACCGTCACTGGGCGTTGAGGAAGAGTAGGTGAATAATATGAGATATGAAGATTCGATGAAAGGTGTAGCTGCTCAGATAATCAAAGAACAGCTGAGAGCCAGTAAAATTAAAAACAATCCAGAAGAGTTCCATTGGCATGATGAATATGCAACGTTGAATTTCTTTCGGTTTATCTGCAAAAATATCGGTAACTTGGGAAATGGAGAAATTGAAAAAATGGTCACACGCTTGAAAAGCATAGATCAGAAAGCAGTGGAAAACCATGTGAATGGTGCTGTTTGGGCATTTGATTATGATAAGATGTTCTGTGTATTGATGGAGAATGAAATTTGCCGAAAGGTGTGTGAAAAGAATAAATATAATAGTTGGATGAAGCTGATTGGACAGTATTGTATCTCAATGGCTTAAAGATAAAGAAAGTTGCTGGAGAGAAAAAATATTCTCCAGCAACTTTGTCTTTGATGAATAAAGGTCAATTTTTTTATTTAACTATTCTCACTATTATTTGATTCAGTGATTTTTTTTCTTCTTTGGAGAAACCAGTTTGTGACCGGAATAAATGGACATGCCCATACAAAGCAATGAAGAATAGGCAAAGTATTTATGTGCAGTCATAGATTTTTTGATTCCAGAATAAATGCATCCCAACATACAGAAAAGTGCGCCTAAGGACCAGTATTTATGTGATTTCATGATTTGATACCTCCTTTGATTTAACTGATTCAATCATAACGCTTTTTTACGAAAATGCAAAGAAAAACTTTGAATATAGTTCTGTAGAATTAGAACTTGGCTTTGCGATTCTGTATATTTAAGATATCCACAAGTATACTAAATTCAGAACGATTATTCGTTCTGGAGGAGGTGTTACGATGGATTTGAAAGCAGTAGGACAGCGAATCAAATCAGCACGAGAAGCAAAAAATCTCACGCAAGAGGAACTGGCTGCATTAGTAAATTTAAGTCCAACGCATGTGAGTGTAATAGAGAGAGGCTTGAAAGTTACAAAATTGGATACCTTTGTTGCAATTGCAAATGCATTAGATGTTTCAGCAGATACTCTTTTGATTGATGTTGTGGCACATTCAGTTACAGGTGTTACCAATGAGCTGACAGAAAAAATTGAAAAACTTCCGATCAAAGAGCAGAAAAAATCATCAAAGTAATTCACACATTATTGGAAGAGTGATATGACAAACTGGGAAGAGCGAGTAGCTCTTCTTTTTTTGACCTTTTATTCAGCTTTAAGTTGTAAAGTGTCTTTTCATGATAATAGAAATATGCTAAATTAGTTCTATAGAACAAGGTATAATTCTACTTATATATTGGAGGAAAATGAATGAGAGAGAAAACTATTTATGAGAAGATTGCAGAAAAGTACAACACAACACCAGAAGAGGTACGCAGAGAAATGCAGATAGCCATAGATGCAGGATTTGATAATCCCGATCCGGCTGTGCAGAAAGAATGGAAGAAAATGACACTTAAAGGAGACAGACCCACACCGGAAGAAGTAATCAATTACGCAGTAAAAAAAACTAAAAAGGAGAATAAAAAATAAAAAATATGAAGAAAAAGATAATTGCATTGATTTCAGGAGCAGTGATCTTGATAATTGCTGCAGGAAGTATTTATGGAAAATCTGAATCTGGTCATAAGGAAGGCGAACCGGATGTAGTTGGAACATTTTCCGTAAATCGAGATGAAAATATTACAGTGGTTGCTAACCGGGGACATATCGGGGATAAAGAAACTTTTGCAAGAGAACTTTTGCAGATGTACAAGGATGATTCATTTTATTCGACAAAATTCTCCACAGACAGGGGATATGCGACGAGTCTTGATATGAACATCTATTTATGGAAAGAGGATATTGAAGATGGGGAATCGGTAATGACAGCCGAATATAGACCTGTAGAATACGGAAAGGACTATGATGTAGTCAATCATCCTGATAAATTTCAACTATATATAGATGGAAAAGAAGTAGAAGAATAACACGGTGAACTTTTTATACTGAAATATGTACGATTCCAATAATGCTATGAACTTATGGGAATATATTGCGGATACTTTGTGAACTTTATCCTGATACAATGATTATGCTGATGAAAGAAGGCATAGATAACTGAATACAAGAAAGAGACGAAAGCCTCAGTAGTTAAGAAAAAACTACTGGGGCTTTTTTTTCGTGCCTGAATTTCTCAGCCAATAACTGCGGGCGTATCCCGGCAGGATAAAGGAGGAGCAGGCATGATCCTAAACAGAGGTCCGCCTTCTGGATTTGAAACGAGCAACAAGATTTCAAATTCAGGAGGAACGGATATGTATATTGAACACCCATATTTTTACGAAGGAAAGTATTACGCAAATATTGATGGAGAAATGATCGAGATTACAAAAGAAGTTGCGTATGCGATGAATAATTTTTACAGAAGCAGCAAGGCAAAAAAAGTTGAGATTAAGAATGAACTGGGTGAGGTTGTGGATAAGATGCTGAGAGAAGTACCTTACAGCGGTCAGTCCATTGATGGAGAAGGCTTCATGATTGAGGATTTTCCAGATCTGAACTGTGATGTGGAGCACTGTGTACTGACAAAAATGGAACAGCAGGATATTCACAGAGTGATCAATCAACTGAACTCAGAGGAACGCATGATTATTTATGGCATTTTCTTTGAAAACAAGACACAGACACAGATGGCGGAGATTATGGGGATTTCCAGACAGATGCTGTCATACAAGCTGAAATCCACTCTTAATAAGATGCGTGAAATGTATATGAATAAATTTTTTTAAAAATTTTTAACAAATTTCTTTAGCTATCTGCCAAAGTCATTTGACTTTAGTAATTAGAGGAAGTTAAAGGACTTCCTAAAATGAACCATGATAACTGAATATCCAATAATAACTGACGTGACATTTCATGCAAAGAGCACGAGGAAGATGCCGCTATAGGATTATAAGACAAAACAAAGATTTTTAGTTCAGTCTGTAATGCTGCGAAAAAGCACTGACCGAAGCCAGCTGGCAGGCTGGTGATGCGATGATATGTATGAGATGCGATACACTTGCAGATCCTGAGAAGTCTGTAACTGGTAAACCTATGAACTGCTGGAGCCTGGAAACGAGAGTTTCCGGGTTGTGGTCCGGAGTATGCATCCGGGCAGGTTATTATTCCCTTCCTGCATATGCGGGAGTAACGATTCGGGGTATCGAGGATAAATAGAATCGAGCGAGCACTGTTTAATAATCAAATTGGCTATAGAGGTTATGCGGCAGAGCTTTCCTTATGGGAAAGAAACTCTGCCGTATTCCTGTGGAGCCAATATAGCGCTATGGATGCTTTACAAATAAAAATAATAGATTGGAGAGAGGACAAATGACAATCCGCAGAGGAGATATTTTATGGGCAGATCTCGGTATGTTTCCTACAACATCTGTTCAGGGTGGAGTAAGACCGGTGATCGTAGTGAGTAATAATAAAGCCAATACATACAGTTCAGTCATAACGGTAGTTCCACTGACATCAAGAATTTATAAGAAACGGTATTTGCCAACACATGTATTTATCAGCAAATATGATATGACGGGAATCCGAAAAGGAAGCCTGGCACTGGCTGAACAGGTTATGAGCATTTCTACGAAATGTATTATTGAGAAATGCGGAAGAGTGAACAGTGGAGCCTGGATCGGGTACTGAAAGCAGTACAGATTCAGATGGGAATGGAAGGAGAAGGGCATGACGGCAGAGGAATATAGAAATTATCTGGAGCAGGATTTCAGTGACGTAGATATCAATGAAATGACTGATCTACGGATGATAAAAGCAGACAGAAATAAATCGCTTCAGGAACGGAGAGATATTTTCCTGAATAAAGTAGGAAATCCTTATCTGGTCCGGATCGGTAATATGAAAGTAAAAGTCAGATTTGCCAATAACGGTATATCTATGGAGCAGGCATTTGAGAATATGCTTCTGAGTGTCTGAAAAAGTACTGGCAAGATTGAGGGGACTGTGTTAGAATGTCGGTAAGGACAAATTATGCCACGTCCCCTTTATATATGGATTTCTGACGTAATAAAGAGGTAAGATATGTATCAGAATATCAATAAAATCTATCATGCCGCCATCTATGTCAGATTATCTAAAGAAGATGGCGATATTTCCAGTTCAGCAAAACTGGAAAGTAACAGCATTTCTAACCAGAAAGCTTTGATTCTGGATTTCCTGAAAGACAAAAAAGATATAGAAGTTGTTTCAGTCCGAGTTGATGATGGCTACTCAGGCTCTAATTTTGATCGTCCTGCATTCCAGGCAATGCTGGAAGATATCCGGCGTGGGATTGTAGACTGCGTAGTGGTAAAAGATTTATCACGATTTGGAAGGGAATATATTGATTCCGGGAAGTATATCGAGAGATTATTCCCGGCTCTTGGTGTGCGTTTTATTGCCATCAATGACAATTATGACAGTCTCAAGGGAAAGAATCAGGCAGACGAAATTATTATCCCATTTAAGAATTTAATCAATGATGCTTATTGCCGTGACATTTCTATTAAGATCAGGAGTAATCTTGAGATTAAGAGGAAAAAAGGTGAGTGTGTGACTCCGTTTGTAGCTTTTGGATACAGGAAGACAAAGACAGATAAGCATAAATTAGAGATTGATCCATCTGCAGGCAGTGTAGTTCAGGATATTTTTAAGATGAAGCTGCAGGGAATGAGTCAGGATGCGATCGCTAATCGTCTAAATGAACTGGGTATTCTTTCCCCATTTGAGTATAAAATCAGCAACGGCAGTCGTTATGAAACAGGCTTCCGGCAGAAAGAACAGGCACTTTGGAGTTCCGTTACCGTCCGCAGGATACTGGAAAACGAGGTTTATATCGGAAACCTTGTGCAGGGAAAAAGGACGACACCGAACCATAAAGTGAAGCAGACTTATGTGAAACCGGAAGATGACTGGATCCGGATTGAGAAAAATCATGAGCCATTGGTGAGTGACCGTGATTTTGAAATTGTTCAGAGACTTCTGGGCATGGATACACGTACTTCGCCTGACCAAAAGCAAGTATATCTGTTATCCGGAATTGCTGTATGTGCGGATTGTGGTGCACCTATGACAAGAAAGGTTTCTACTGTGGCAGGGAAAAAATATGCTTATTATCTATGTTCCGCAAATAAAGAAACAAAACGCTGTTCTAGTCATAGAATACCGGAAAAGGATCTGGAAGATGCCGTACTGGTGATGCTGAAACAGCATATCCAGAATATCCTGCACCTGAAAAGAGTCCTGGAATTTGTTGGTACTGTGCCATTTCAGGAGATCAATATGAAGAAGCTGCAGGACAGGCTGGAGAAGAAAAAACAGGAGACAGAACGTTGTAAGGAGTTACGGATGATGCTCTATTCGGATATGAAAGAGGGCATTGTATCAAAAGAAGACTATGTAGAGCTTCATGCAGCCTATGGAAAGAGGCTTAGAAATGCGGAAGAGAGTATCCGTGCAATCCAGAAAGAAATGGATAGTGAGCTGGAAAAAGCAGACAATGCCAATACCTGGCTGGATTATTTTGTGAAATATCAGGATATTGAAGAACTGTCCCGCACAGTGGTGGTAGAACTGATCAGGAAAATCAGAGTATATGATAAAAAGAATATAGAGATCACTTTTGATTTTGATGATTGTTATCAGACATTGCTGAATCAATTACCGGCTATGGGAGTTGATACGGTAGTAGATGATGATAATAATCTGCAGGTCAAGGTAAAGGAGGTTGTATAAAATGGCACGAAAGAGTAGGAAAAACATTCCGACAGTAGTCGGCAGTGCAACCGTCCAGACAGAGGTGAGAAGACCATTCCGGGCAGGATTGTATGCCAGAATTTCAATGGAAACAGAAGAAACATTAGAAAGAGGGACGATAGAAACCCAGGTGGAATTGATGAAAAACTTTGTAGCAGATACGGAAGATATTTCGGTTGCGGAAGTTTATAAGGACTCAGACTATTCAGGTACAAATTTTGACCGTCCTGGATTCGTACAGATGATGGAAGATATCAAGCATGGAAAAATCAATTGTGTTATTGTAAAAGATTTGTCCAGACTTGGAAGAAATTATGTCGAAACCAGCAACTATATTGAACGAGTATTTCCGTTTTTTCATGTAAGATTCCTGGCTGTGACAGATGATTTCGATTCCTTCAGAGAGGGTGTGGATCTTACAGTTCCACTGAAGAATATTATCAATGAGTTCTATTCGAAAGACCTTGCCAAAAAGAGCAGCAGCGCAAAAAAAGCTCTTTGGAAAAAAGGAAAATTTACAAGTGCCTGGGAACCGTATGGTTACAGAAAGTCAGAAGAAGACCATCATCAGCTGATCGTTGATGAAGAAGCTGCAGAACATTTGAAAAGTATATTTTCTATGTATATGGATGGCAGGAACTATAGTGATATTGCAAGACAGCTCAATAAAGATGGAGTTTTATCGCCGACTTTACAGAGAAAATTCTATAAAACCGGTGAGAAGCCGCTTCCGGAGTCAAAACCCTGGAACAATTATGAAGTGAAACGAGTTCTTCAGGATGTTCATTGCACAGGTGATTCTGTATTTGGAAAATATCAGCAAAGTGTTTTCCAGGGAAATAAACAGAGAAATCGACCAGAGAGTGAATGGGTGCATGTGGAGAACACGCATGAAGGGATTATAGATAGAGAGTTGTTTCAACAGGTACAATCTAAAATCCAGGAATATACGGAAGCTTATAAGAAGAAACATCAGCAGAACAATGGGGCTATTAGAAACCATAATTTCTATACAGGAAAGATATGGTGCGGAGGCTGTGGCAACCGCATGACGTTGTCCAGAGAAAGAAATGGCACATTCTTTTATATCTGCGGAGCCAATACTAACCATAAATCCGGAGGAAAGCAATGCAAAGGGCACAGAGTCAGAAAAGAATATGTGGATGACGATGTTCTTCGCCTGATCCAAACGCATATGAAAACCGTATTGGATACAGAAAAATGATTCAGAAAATGAATGCAGCTTCCAAAAATCAGACACAGTACCTGCTTTTGGATAAAGAGGTAGGAAAACTTCGACGAGAACTAAGCCGTATCAGTAAGCGTAAATCGGATTTATATGAAGACTATTCCGAACGTTTGATTACAGAAGAAGAATACATACAGTTTTCTCGGATCTATTCCAATGAAATTGAGAATATCAAGAGCCGTCTGGACACAGTATTGGCGGCACAGGTTCGGTATTCCCAGGATTACCACATTGAAGAAGGCTGGGGAAATGTGATACATACTTATATGTCAAAGCGTAAGCTGACAAAAGAAATGGCAGATGCTTTGTGGATTCAATTATTATCCATGGTAAGTATGATTATGAGATCAAGCTGGTATATGACGATCAGTTTGCAGATTTACAGAAACTAAAGAAAGAGAAGGAGGCGCAGTCAAGATGACAGATCTTAGAAAAACAGCTGTTTACATCCGTTTGTCTGCAGAAGATGACAATGTAGATGGCAGAGCCAAAAAAGAGAGCGACAGTGTAACTTCTCAGAGAATTCTGTTAAAATCATTTGTAATTGATGAGCTGGGTGTAGTTGAGTCGGATATTCTGGAATATGTGGATGACGGTGTCAGCGGTACTCATTTTAAAAGGCAGGGATTTCAACAGCTGCAGGATGACATGAAAAGCGGAGAAATCGGCTGTGTAGTTGTGAAAGACTTTTCCAGATTTGGAAGAGACTATTTGGAAGTTGGATTTTATATTGAATATATTTTTCCACTTCTACAGATTCGATTTATTTCGATTAATGACAGCTATGACAGTGCAGCAAGTAGCGGAATGACTGGTGGAATGAATGTAGCATTGCAGAATCTGGTATACAATATGTATAGCCTGGATTTGTCCAAGAAAATTTCATCAGCATTGCAGACAAGAACGAGAAATGGTATACGCCTTCCGGTAAATGCCAGATATGGCTATAAAAAAGGAAAAGATGGAAGGCTGGAAGTAGATCCAGAGGCTGCAAAAGTCGTGAAAATGATTTTTCGGATGGCAGCGGAAGGAACAAGTTTTGCGGATATTACAAGGGAATTGAACGGACAGGCGATTGCCACTTGTGATGAGCAGAAATTATCAAGAGGGGATCAGGTGCAGTTCCAGAGGTTTGACACGATCAAAAAGAAACACTGGAGCCCTACGACAGTAGCGGCAATTGTCCGGGATGAGATTTATATTGGAACCAGAATCTGGGGAAAAACACGTTGCAGTATGCATACCGGTCATAAAGCAGTTCTGAATGATGAAACAGAATGGGTTCGCCTGGAAAATCATCATACGGCAATTATAGACAGGGCATTGTTTGAAAAAGCAAATGAAATGCATCCGAAAAAGAAGAGAAGTGTTGCGGAATCACGTACCAATTTTACTCTGGAAAGACGTAAAAAACAGCCGGCATTGTTGCTATGTGCTAACTGCGGGCATTCTCTGCTAAAAGAAACAGAGCATTTGCTGAAATGTTCAGATGCCCGAACCAATGGAGATCCTGTGTGTCGAAGTCTGGTGATCCGGCGGGAACCGTTGGAGGAGAATATCCTTGGGCTTGTTCATCAGTATGCAGCGTCAATATTGGAAAAAGAAAAGAAAGTATCTTCCAACAGGCAATGCGACGACAAAGAGATCAATACCGCAGAATTGCAAAAACAGAGCCGACAGTTGACCTCGGAAAAGATGAAACTCTATGATGATTACAAAGATGGTCGTATAGATCGTGATTCGTATAAGCAGAGAGCAGGAAAGATAAGTGTACAGCTGGAGGAAATAAAACGAAAGATAGAAGATGCGGAGAATAGTAAAAAGCTTCTTGAACAAAATGAACTTTCTGATAAAATAAAACTAAAAGATTTCTTGGGAATTCAGAAGTTCGATACAGAGAAGCTGCGTGAGATTATCAAGGTGATCCGTGTTCATAGTCAGGATGAAATCGAAATCGAATGGAATTTTGACGATATTTTTTCAGAATAGAGGTAACTTGAGCAGGACAAGAATGACTTACCAGAAGATAATAAAGGTGCTGGGACTACCTGATGGAAGCGTCAGATAGTCTTCGGCAGAAAAAAATAAAATTTTTTTTGTCCTATACTTGACATAAGCTGATGGCAATGGCAGGATGGCAAGGTTGTGGCACACAGCCATTTTGGTTAAATGGAATCCTATTTTTGAATACATTCCAATAGAAAGCCAGATTGAAAAATTTCAGGATGATTATTATGATGCGATAGCAAAATGCCATGTGGAGGGAGAATCTACGGTATTTATTGAATTTATGCTGGCTCAAATAGATAACATTTTAGATGAACTTTTGAATCAGATGACAGATAGCGCCACGGATGACGCTATTCTTGACGCTGATGGCGCTAATCATGGTGCTGATCATATGGAAGGCAGATTGTTATCAGGCTTGAAACAGAATCCGTATATTACACAGACAGATTTAGCTAAAGAATTATCGTTGTCAAGGAGAACTGTCCAGAGAATGATGAAAAAACTAATGGATGATGGCAAGATAAAGAGAGTAGGTTCAACCAGAACAGGCTATTGGAAAATAAAGGAAAAGTAGTATCTGAGGAATATAGTGTAAAGGAATCACTGCCAGCTGATTCCGTTTGTAATAAACGGAATTTGCTGGCAGTCTGTTTGTGGAAATCCTATTCTGATATGCGTTCTTCCGCAGGATGAAAATCCGCCATAAACCGTTTCAGAAGGAATATACAGAAATAAGGGAACGTATAAGTGAAGTTTT